>PPYE01661831.1_pt1 | contig 35685 bp, 34 predicted proteins | sample 1559881 | NCBI WGS metagenome assembly PPYE01 (sample SAMN08240022, study PRJNA423297) | Human gut metagenome, whole genome shotgun sequencing project.
ACTCCGTCCCCGTGCCGAAGGTACTGCGGATCCCCGGTATCCCCGGCCGCTGATGGAGCGCCAGGGCAGCCGGCACATACAGCACCTGATCCACCTGCGCCCTGGCCGCCTGGGTCATCCTTCGTCTGGTGTAGGTAGAAAGGGCCTCCAGGTAGCGTCTGGACCCTTCCGCATACAGAACGCCCAGGGCCAGGGACGACTTTCCCGAGCCGGACACACCGGCGATTCCCACGATTTTATTCAGCGGAATATCCACATCCACATTTTTCAGATTATGCACTCCGGCTCCCCGGACTAAAATTTTATCAATCATTCTCAGCTCTCCCTCTCGATGCCGTCTGGGGCTTTCACAGGATCCGTTCCGGAACAAAACGCAGATAATCCGATGATACCAGCTTATATTCGATGCCGTTTTTGTATCCCCGGATACTGTCCCCGTAACGTTTTCTGCCATGACAGTGGGAATACACCACTGCCTCCGCGCCATACTCCTCAGCCATCCTGGTAAAACGGCTCTCCCTCTCATAAATACTGGTAGGCGGATAATGGAGAAACATGACAAACCGCCGGTATCCTGCGGCCCTTGCCATCGAAAAGGAAGTCCGCAGCCGCCCTTCCTCCCTGGAAAGAAGCTTTTCCAGCTGCTCCGGCGTATCCCGCCCCTCGTCGCAGTAGCCCTTTGTGCCCACCAGGGCAAAATTTCCATAGGCATAAAAATTATTCTGGAGAAATTCCAGCCTGCCCGCAAACTCTTCATTCAGCTTCCATGTTTTTTTCGCATCCCAGAACATATCATGGTTCCCCCGAAGAAGAATCTTCCGTCCCGGAAGCGCCGCAATAAACTCCAGATCCGCCCTGCTGGCTTCCAGATTCCGCCCCCAGGAATGATCCCCGGTGATCACCGCCGTATCTTCCGGCCTTACCGTCTTAAGCCAGTTCTCCCGGATCCGCTCCACATGGTTCTTCCACTCGGGCCCGAACACGTCCATCGGCTTGTCCGCCGAAAAGGATAAATGAAAATCGCCAATCGCATACAGTGCCATACTCTGTCCTTCCTATCCTGCGGTCTGTCCCGCATATTCGATTCCCGCCCTCTCTTTCCTGCCGGCTTTTCTTCGTGTATATCTTACCATCGAGCATATCTCTTCCCCTGAAAACTGTCAACCGGGTTTTTGACGCTTCTCAAGCACAGGGGAATCCCCAATTATTATGAGTCCCGGTTATAGACCTGCCGGCCGCAGATCCATGTCTGCATTACCTTCACCTGGTCAATCCTCTCTGCCGGGACAGCGAAAATGTCCTCACTCAGCACAGCGAAATCCGCCTGATACCCGGCAGAAAGCATTCCCACTTCCGGAAGTCCTGCCGCAAGAGCGGATCCTCTCGTATACAGCCAGACTGCCGTCTCGATATCCACAGCCTGTTCCCGCCCGCAGTCCGTGCCGTCAGAGGCCGTGCGGGTGACCGCCATCTTAAGCCCCGGGAAGGGGTCCGTGGGCACGGACCAGAATGTGGCCGGCGCATCGGTGGAAAATCCAAGGCGCACGCCCTTTTCCAGAAGGCGGCGGACCGGATAACACCGGCTGATCCGCTCCCTGCTCAGGTTCTTCAGATAGCTTTTGATCTCCGCATATAAAAAGATGGGCTGAGTAACGCAGGAAATCCCGTGGGCCGCTGCCTTTTCGATGCTTTCCTCCATAGGCTCCGTAACGTGCTCCAGACGGACATAAGGAATTCCTTCCGGCGTCCACGGCTGAAATTCACAGGCCAGATCCGTCATCCGCTTAACGGCCCGTCCGCCCATGGCGTGCATGGATAGCTGGCAGCGGTGCTTCCGGCAGAAGGCTATGGCCGACTGAAGCAGCTCATCGCTGCACACCGGCAGCCCATACTCTTCCTCTGATCCCAGATACGGCCGGTCCATCCAGGCCGTCCGTCCGGAAACGCTCCCGTCTCCGATCAGCTTAAGGCCCGCCGCAAAGATCTGCCGCCTGCGGTCCAGCATTTCTTCCGGAATCGTAAAATCCGGCCGGTCTGCAAAATAGTCCCACATGTAGTATACGCCGGTCTTTTGGCAAAAGCCCCGGGCCGCGGCAGCCTCGTACAGGGGAAAATTATCCCCCGGTCCCAGATTTCCCATGTCGCAGATAGAGGTGATTCCCTGGGAATTAAGGACCTGCCCCAGCTCCAGGAGATTCTGAATCTGTTCTTCCCGGGAAAAACGGGGCAGAATGGCGGTAATCATGCTCCTGGCATTCTCCCTGAGAATTCCCGTAGGCTCTCCGTCCCTGTCCCGGTCCAGATCCTGGCGCACCGGCGCCCGCTTTTCTGCAAGCCCCTGCTCGTCATAGCCCCATCCCTCGATCCACTGACCGGCCTCCTGCCGGCTTCTCCGCTCTCTGATCGCTTCCGTCAGATCCCGGATGGAACAGATCTCCGGCGGCATAACCGTAATCTTTTTCCGGAAATCCGCCAGCATGACCGGATGCATATGCACATCCGCAAATCCGGGAATCACCCGTCTCCCCTTCAGGTCAATAATCTCTGCCTGAGAAAGATCTATCCTCTCTCCGTTCTCCGTACGGAGAATCCTCTCCAGCCGGTCTGCGTCCTTCCGTTCTGCCTGCTCTCCCACCCACAGGATTTTCCCGCCGCCGATAATCATGGCGTCTCCGTACGGATTCTCTTTGTCTGCAGTATATATCCTGCCGTTCATCAACATCTTCATTTTCAAATCAGCCATCGTATCACTTCCGCCTGTTTTCTGTGGAAATTCGGCCGCCAATCAGACGGCACTTATCAAAAACTGCCGCATCACAGCGATGCGGCAGCAAGCGAAACAAAATTATATAACGAATTAAATGAAACTTAGAAATCCACTTCCGTTCCGTAATAGGTACAGGTAAGCAGCTTCTCCATGGCCTCCGGATCAATGGCACGCGGGTTAGAACCTGTGCAGGCATCACCTACTGCCAGCTGGGCAATATGGGCAACCTTCTCCTTAAACTCCTCCTCGTTAATTCCAAATTCCTTCAGGGTCTTTGGAATGTTCAGCTTTACGTTGAATTCATTGATCTTCTCCCGCAGACTGTTGATCAGTGCCTTCTCGGAAGTCCCCGGAAGTCCCATCCTGCGCGCGATCTCCGCGTAACGGGAAGCGGCAACGGGATCCTTTGCATTATATGCGATAACATAAGGAAGATAAATTGCATTTGCGCATCCGTGAGGAATATGTCCTGTGGAGAATGCGGCGCCGGTCTTATGGGCCATGGAATGTACGATTCCCAGAAGTGCATTGGAGAATGCCATTCCCGCAAGGCACTGGGCATAATGCATCTGCTCTCTTGCTTCCATATTGCAGTTATAGGAGGCAGGAAGGTAATCCAGAACCATCTCGATGGCCTGAAGAGCCAGCGGATCGGTAAAGGGGCCGTGAAGTGTGGAAACGTAAGCCTCGATGGCGTGGGTCAGCGCATCCATTCCCGTATATGCCACCTGCTTTACCGGCAGTCCGGATACCAGATCCGGATCCACGATGGCCACATCCGGCGTAATATTAAAGTCAGCCAGCGGGTATTTCACACCAGTCTGATAGTTTGTAATAACGGAAAATGCGGTTACCTCCGTAGCTGTTCCCGAGGTGGAAGGAATCGCAGCAAACTTCGCCTTCTGTCTTAACTCCGGGAAATTAAAGGGTGTGCACAGATCCTCAAAAGAAGTTTCCGGATACTCATAAAATGCCCACATGGCCTTAGCTGCATCGATCGGCGAACCGCCGCCCATGGCAACGATCCAGTCCGGCTCAAAGGCACGCATGGCTTCTGCACCTTTCATCACTGTCTCTACTGACGGATCCGGCTCAACGCCTTCAAACACCTGAACCTCCATACCGGCTTCCTTCAGATAATTCACCGCCCGGTCAAGAAATCCCTGGCGCTTCATTGAACCGCCGCCTACAACGAGAATCGCTTTCTTTCCCTTCAGGTTCTTAAGCTCTTCCAGGCAGCCCTTTCCGTGATAAATATCCCTTGGTAAACAAAATCTGCTCATAGTCAGCATCTCCTTATATGTGATTGTTAATTTTTTCACCAGGACTATTCTATCTCTTTCCGTCATAGAATGCAATATTTATATTGTAAAAAATATGAAAAATAACTAAATTTTTCCTGAAATCAGCGGCTGATGCAGAAAGCATTCGGGTTCGTGGGAATTGATCACGCCTGCAGCCTGCAGATAAGAATAAACAATCACTGTCCCCACAAATTTCATTCCCCGCTTTTTCAGATCTCTCGAAACGGCATCGGACAGAGGAGAGCTGGCCTTTCCCGTCTCGATAATCACTCTGCCCTCCGTCCAGTGCCAGAGATACCGGTCAAAGCTTCCCCATTCCTCCTGAATCCTTCGAAAGACTGCGGCATTCGTCACCGCAGCTTTGATTTTCAGCCTGTTGCGGATAATGCCCGGATCCTGGCGCAGCAGCTCCAGCTTCTCCTCATCGTACGCGCACATACCCGCTCCAGGTCAAAGCCATCGAAAGCGCGGCGGAATTCTTCCCGCTTATTCAGCACACACTCCCAGGAAAGCCCTGCCTGGAAATTTTCCAGAATCAGCAGCTCAAACAGCTTATGGTCATCATGAAGCGGAATCCCCCATTCTTCATCATGATACCGGATATAACGAGGATTGGCCGGATTCGCCCAGAAGCAGCGCATTTTTCCATCGGTCCACTCCATCGGCTATTCCTCCGCTTCCAGTGCATAGATGGCCGCCCCTGCAGCCCCTACGATCTCCGGCTCAGGACAGATATACAGCCGGCTTCCGATTTTTTCTTCCACCGCCCGCACTACGCCGGGATTTTTGGCCACGCCGCCGGTCATCATAAATTCAGGCTCCAGTCCCACCCGCTTCATCAGGGAATAGGATTTATTGGCGATGGAACGGCAAACGCCATTTGCAATGTCTTTCTTTTCCTTGTTCTGGGCAATCAGGGAAATAACCTCCGATTCTGCAAAGACAGAGCACATGCTGGTAATTTCGATCTCTTCCGTGGACTTTAAGGCTTCCGGCCCCAGTTGATCGATATCCATCTCCAGCGAACGGGCAATCATCTCCAGGAATCGTCCCGTTCCTGCAGCGCATTTATCATTCATCACAAAATCCGTCACTTCTCCCTTTTCATTCAGATGAATGGCCTTGCTGTCCTGGCCGCCGATATCCAGGATGGTGCGCACCTTCGGATTAAAATAGTGCGCGCCCTTTCCGTGACAGCTGATCTCCGTCACATTTTCATCGGCAAATTCTATACTTACCCGCCCGTAGCCGGTGGATACGATCCGGGAAATATCCTCCCGTTTCAGGTCCGCCTGAGCAAGCACCTGCTCCAGTACCTTTCTGGCGCTTTCTCCGGACTTTGCTCCGGTGCGGACCACTGCAAAGGCCTTGATTCTGCGGTCCTGGTCCATGATCACCGCATTGGTGGACGTGGACCCGCTGTCGATTCCCATTACATACATGGTCTGTTTTCCTCCTGTGCCGGTTTTTTTCGTCTTTTTCTCCCTGCCCAGAGATTCCAGAAATGCCTCGATCCGGGTAAGGATCTGCCCGTAGCTCTGTCTCGTATAATCCGTCTCCAGAAGAAGCATGGGCCGCTTTAAGATTTCCTTAAGCCAGGCATACTCATAGGCATAATTATCGCAGAACTGAACGGTGTGATAAATGATGCCGTCTGCGCTGTGGGCATATTTTAAGATCAGCTGATCCCTTCCCGCGGCCTCCTCCATGCGCATACATGGAAACTGGCTTAAAAGCCCGCGGACATAGCCGGTCATCACCTGATCTTCTTCAACAAGAATCTTTCGGTCGAGACCTGTGCAGGTAAGATCAAAAGCCACTGCCGCGCCTTTTTCCTCCAGAATCTTTTTAATATTCTGATTGGCTCTGGCGCCGGCAATGCCTACCGAAAGGCCACTGCCTGCTCCGTTCCTCTCCCTCTCGCTTTTTTCTTTTTCCGCTTTTCGCTCCTTTAGCAGAGAAAGAAAACGTTCTTCATCAAAACACTTCCCGGAAAACTGTTGGTATTCCCGGACCATTTGCTGGATCCGGTTTTCATAAAGCCGGATCCCCGCATCTTTGGTAATCCTGGGCGTGTCCAGCATATAGATAAACCGGTCCGGCAGCTGCTCTTTTAACACATCGTAGAGTCTGCGTATGCTGTCGCAGCATGTGGTAAGGATCACTCCCTCGTAACCCTCCGTCATCACTTCTTCCAGCACGCCTTTGGCGAAACTGCACACATTGGGATGCATCCGCAGATCTGCCTGATTAAAATTTGAAACCTCCGGTTCGATCCGGTGCATCTGCACGCCCATGGATTCAAAGATTTCTATGGGGGCATATTTACAGATATATCCTAACATGCTTTCTCCTTCTCTCCATCTATCCGATTTTTCCTTCCGGCATCGCTTTCTTCCCCGTCTTCTTCATCCAGGATTTCCAGAAACGCCTCCAGTCTGGTCTTAATCTGGCCGTCGTGACTGTTTCTCTTATCAATTCCGTCCCCGTCCAGAATCAGCATAGGGATTCCCATCTCCTTCATCTTTTCCTTCAGAAGAACGCTGCCTCCGGACGCCTGCTTGCACCCCCAGTGGCAGAAATGGATCACCGCGTCAGCATCCACCTCCCTGGCGAACTGTCCCAGGGCCTCTGCCTTATAGGCATAGCTTCCGTTATAAATATTCCGTATGGTCTTGACAGCCAGAGCCCGGAAGGGGTCTGACGCATCCAGCTCGTTTGCATAATCCAGGACAATATCGCTGGCAATCACCTGATATCTCCTGCTTCCGTTAAAGTAAGACCGCAAAGTCTCCTGATAAAACGGCAAAAGGTGCACCCAAAGGATCCGTTTCCCTTCAAACCGGGGATACGTCTGGATATCCTTCACCATAAAATTCACCAGATTCCGGAATTCCTCCGTGCCCATAAGAAGATGGGTCCCCATCATCAGGTACAGCTGGCTGATGATCTCCCCCGGATAATAATGCTCTTTTTCCAGTTCATAAAAGCGAAGAAGGCTTTTCCTGGTTTCATTTTCCACCTGGATGATCTGCCGCAGCCTGTCCTCATCAAACCGGCGTCCGAAAACTTTTTCCAGACTTTTCGTCATTTCTCTTAACTGATCTGCCAGGTAATCCACCGACTCCGGATCGCAGTCATAGGGCACATCCAGAAACGTAAAAGGCACGCCGATCTTTTTTTCCAGATAACGGAACGTATTTAAGTTTCCATCGCAGCTTAAGGAGGTGGTCACCGCATATTCCGGCGCCTTCAGGACGCCGCTTTCCACCGCCCCGGTAAAGGTCTTGTGATAAGAACACAGGGTCGGCGCCAGCCCTGCGTTCTGGGCACAGTCAATAAAATAATCTTCCAGATGATACCCGGAAAAATAGCAGGAAAGGCATTCGATGGACAGGGTGCGCTTATCAAAGCACTGAAGGATCTCACAGGGGGCAAAAATATTTCCCCACACATAGCTTCCCTCATGGCTTAAGGAATCCGCCACCAGAGACATCATCATGGCTTCCAGTTTCTGATACCCTTTGGAAAGGCCCTTTTTCGGAAGCAGCCTGGTTTTCAGTTTATTGGCCTGAAATCCCCGTACCATCCAGTCCCAGCCCTTCTCCGGGTCATTTTTTACTTCCTGATTTACGTAATGAATATACTTGTCTACTATGGACATGGTTTCTCCTCTTCTCACTTCCAGCATTCATTTTCCTCCTATGATTATCGTCCATAAAAGGAAAAGAAATATTTCGCTCCGGGCAGGCAGCAAAATGCGTTTTCCCAGCCAGCTCTTTTTTTAGAACGGCATAAGCCAGATTCAGTTCCTGTGCCGGATGGGACGGCTGCTCCCCGGAAGAAAAATATACGTCCGGATGCATCCGGTGCATAAGATGGCGATACTTCTTTTTTATTTCCCCATCTCTGCTCCCGGTGAAAGTTCCAGAATTTGATAAGCTTCCGTCACTGTCACAGCTGCACCTTCTCCTTTCCCGCTCCGCATTTTTTTAAGTTTTCCTTCAGCTGTTGAGCTGCCCTGCCAGATCCTCTTCCAGTACCTTCCGAAGCACCTCTTTTGCCCCAGCGTCCAGCTTCATCACACGGACCTCGCTGCAGACCTGCTTTAAGCCTTCCTCGAAGGAAAGTCCCGGACGTCTTATCAGAAGATCCTTCAAAGCAGTATAATAAAGGAGCATATACGTGATATCGCCTTTCTTCTGCATCATCTCCAGCAGCCGCGCCCGCACTCTCCTTCTGTGAGAGATTCCTCCCGGGAATACCCGTTCGTAAAACTCCCGGTAATCCCGCTCCCGCTGCGCTCCGCTCCGAAAATCCAGCCAGCCCTTTCCCATGTTCCTTCCTCCTGTCTGTAAATACGGGTCCGGCCCATCAGCGGATAAAATTCGTCTTAATCTTTTCTTCCTGAGCCGGCACTTCCAGGCCTGCTTTCTTTCCAGCCTCAATAGACTTTAACAGCCAGGCCATATTGTTTCCCAGAGTCCGCATGATCTGGAGTCCCTCTGCATCCTGGCGGACTTCCTCCGGCGTATTGCCGTGAACCATGTTCCAGTAATTGGAAGATACCACCGGCATCTGATAAAAGGTAAGATATTTGTTCAGGACATCCAGTGTGGCCGTGGTTCCCGCCCGTCTTGCAGAAGCTACAGCCGCCCCGGGCTTTAACCGCATATCTGCTCCGGCCATGGAACAGAACTTATCCATAAATTCAATAATCTGGCCGGAAGGCGATGCCCAGTATACCGGGGATCCGATCACCAGTCCGTCTGCTTCTTTCATCTTGGCGGCGGCTGCCTTTACGTTCTCCGTATCCGGATTCCCAGCCTGGAAAATCTCGCTGTCCACTCCATTTTCCTTTAATGCTGCTGCCACTTCACACAGAGCCGTATAAGTACAGCCCTCTTTTCTCGGGCTTCCATTTAATAATAATACTTTCATGTAATTCATCCTTTCTTCTGCATTCTCAGACTTTTCTATGTCATTTCATAGGTCGCTTCGTTCCTATTATACGCCCAGTCCGGCAGGAATGCCATATTTTTTTGCCCGCAAAAACAGCGGACAGATCGTCTCATCTGTCCGCCGAAATCAAGTACTGATTCTGTTCTTTTTACGCATGATACACCTGCGTGCCGCCCACATAAGCAGCCTCCACCGGTATCCTGCTCAGTTTCTCCGGCTCTGTCTCAAAGGGATTCTGTCCCAGAATCACGAAATCTGCCGCCATACCCGGCATGATGCGCCCCTTTACCTCTTCCTCAAAGCTTGCTTTTGCCCCTGCAATGGTGTAGCTGTCCAAAGCCTCCTGAACCGTAAACTGCTGTTTGGGAAGGTACGGGCCTATGTGGTCTTTTAAAGTTCTGCGGGTTACGGCGCACTGCATGCCGGCCAGGACATCCGGCAGTTCCACCGGACAGTCTGAACCATTGCTGACAGTCACGCCCTTTTCCATCAGTGTTTTCCAGCTGTAGCTGGTGGAAGCCAGTTCCTCCCCTACCCGCTTTTTTACCATATGGATATCATAATCCAGAAATATGCTTTGCGCGTAAATGTGAAGCTTCAGCCGGGCGATCCGCTCTAACTGATCCGGTCTGGTAATCTGGCAGTGGACGATACCATGACGATGGTCTTCTCTGGGGCAGGCCGTCAGCGCCTTCTCATAGGCATCAAGCACCCGGTCCAGGCAGGCATCGCCGATGGCATGGACCGCCGCCTGCATTCCCTGCTCATTGGCATATCCGATCATCTCGTCCAGCGTCTCCTGGCTGAATACCGGGATTCCGCAAGTGGAAGGATCATCGGCGTAAGGCCGGCTTAAGTAAGCAGTCCTTGCCCCAAGAGCTCCGTCTCCCAGCATTTTTAAGGGACCGATCTTAAAACGGCTGCTGCCGGTTCCTGTGCGGTTTCCTGCCTCCACAAATTTCTTTAATTCCTCCAGGGATGTAAAATTGCTCTGCTCATATACCCGCACCGTCAGCTTCCCTTCCTGCTCCAGCTCCCGGTACGCTTCGTTCACCACAGTCCAGTAAACCCCGCGGAAGGCACAGTAGTCATCGGTCTGGCAGCTGGTCACGCCATAAGAATTCAGCGCCCGGCAGGCCGCAAGGAGCATGTCCTTTACATCTTCCTTGTCCGGCGCCGGAATGGCGTTATAAACCAGATCCATGGCATTATCAAAAAATCTTCCGTCCGGCTCGCCGTTTTCCATGCCGATGCGGCCGCCTTCCGGCTGGGCTGTTCCGGCATTTATGCCCAAAAGCTCAAGTGCCCGGCTGTTTACCACCAGGCAATGGCCGCAGGCCCTTACCGCGCACACCGGCACATCTTCCGAAACCTGATCCAGGTCATACCGGTCCGGCATCCTCTTTTCCCCGGCAAAATAATCCTGATTCCATCCCCGGCCCATGATCCAGGTATTCTCCCGGATGATGCGGCTTTCTTTGAAAGCCCGCAGACAGTCAAGGACTTCCTGCAGACTTCCAGTATGAGAAGCCAGCTGAGCTGAATTTAAGGCGCTGCCAAATCCCAGCAGATGCATGTGGCTGTCATTAAAGCCGCTGCATACGAACCGGCCATTTAAGTCAACCAGCACATCTCCCTCTTCTTTCTGCTTCAGCGCCTCCTGACTGGTTCCGGAAAACGTAAACTTTCCTTCTTCTTCAATAAACGCCTGCACCAGCGGAAGGCTGCCGGTATAAACCTGCCCGTTATAATAGATCGTCTTCATTCCCTTACCTCATTTCCTTCATTCCGTCTTCATAGAACAGCCGGGCGTCTTTTTCCATCTTCCCAATGCTCAGATAACGGGCCTTGTAATCCTTCAGCAGTTTAAAATACTGGCTGGACAGAATCAGGATCACCGCCACATTAATGAAAGTGGGAATCGCCGAAGTGATGTCCACCAGAGTCCAGATAAATCCCTGATTATCGGTCTTTACCAGATAAATAGTCCACAGAAGTCCCGGAAGGGCGCGGACCGCATAAAATACCTTCATAACCAGATCTTTTAACGGTCCTTCCTTCTTATACAGGTGCTCCAGGATAGCCAGATAATAAGTAAACCATCCGCCGGAAGTAGTAACGGTAAAAATTACCATGATCACAGCCAGAAGAATGCTTCCTGCCGTGCCGAAACTGCCGGCAAATGCATTTAAAGCCAGCGTTCCTCCATTGCTTCCATCGGTCCACTTTCCGCTGAGAATTACCGAAAGTGCGGTAATCGTGCAGACAACCACCGTATCGAAAAATACTTCGAAGGATCCCCACAAGCCCTGCTCCACCGGATGGCGGGTATGGGCAGAAGCATGGATCATAGGAGAAGTACCCCAGCCGGCTTCATTGGAATATACGGACCGCGCCATGCCGACCCGGATCATCTCACTGACTGCGCAGCCTGCAAAACCGCCGATGGCTGCCGTTCCGGTAAACGCATTGGTAAAAATAGACGCGATTGCTTCCGGCACCTGTGAAAGGTTTGCCAGGATCATTCCGATTCCCATCAAAATATAAAGAAAACTCATAAACGGCACCAGCTTGCTGAAAACAGAAGCAATCTTTTTGGTTCCGCCGCTGGTAATCATGTAAGTTAAAACACATAACAGAATGCCTACTAAAATTACGCCTTCAATGGTTATGCCGCCTACTGTCAGATCCGGAAGTTTGAATGCGCCGGACACCACCTGCGCCGCTGTCAGATTCGAAGAAGTAACAAAGAATGTGGAGAAAATGCCGATACCGAAAATCACAGCCGGTATCAGCCACAGCTTTCCCCAGCCTCTTTCTGTTCCCAGTCCTCTCTCCATATAGTAGGTGGGGCCGCCGTAATATTCGCCCTTTTCATTTTTCCGACGGTAGTAGCATCCGAGAGTTACCTCAACCTGCTTTAATATCATTCCCAGGCAGGCTGTCAGCCACATCCAAAGCACCGCTCCAGGGCCGCCTGCTGCCACTGCTGTGGCTACGCCGGCGATGTTTCCGAATCCTACTGTTCCTCCAATTGCCGTGGAAATCGCTTCAAAAGCTGTCAGCATTCCCTGCTCACTCTGCTTTGCCTCTTTATCGCTGCCAAACATCTGGCCCGCTGTCCGCTTCATGATCCATCCGAAATGACGGAACTGAAAGAAACCGGACCGTACGGTAAAATACAGTCCCGTAGCAATCATCAGGACGATCAGCGGAACACCCCACAGCACACCATCAAGCCAATTCAAAAAATCAATCATTCTGTTTTCCCTCCTGAGCATTACGGCCAGAGTCCCGGTACTTTTGCCTCCTGGCCAGATTCTGCTTTTGAGGATTCTGTCTGCGGCGGCTTAATCCGCATATCATCCCTTTCGGCCCGGTGTGAGCCGCAAAAAAAAGCAGCGGTATTCGACACACCACTGCTTCATCACGCACAAATCTCCATGAAACAATAGCCCCTCCACCCTAAGGTGAGAGTGTGCAGCCTCTTCGCCTGCACCCCAACTTAAGCATCTGCGGAAAATGCCTGTTTCGGCGAATCCCCCTTTTCCTGTCCTTCCCAGGCTCTCCGCAGCCTCCAGGCAGGTACTCTTGACATTCGCGCCTCTATTGCCGTTTTCTGTTTCCATCCATAATAAAAGCTTTGCCTTTGTCTGTCAACTGTTTTTTTGCATACTTTGCGCTTTTTTTCATACATTCTGTGCTTTTTCCTTTTCTGCCGGAAACGACGTGCAGTTTTGTCAAAAAACGGCTGTCCCGGCAGGATTCACTTGCCTGCCCGAACAGCCCGCTTTCTTTATTCCACAGAAAACTTCGATTTACACTTTTTATGATTCTGCTGCCCGTTCCCGGTAATGGTGAGCCGACTCCAGCATCATATCTTTTACTTTCATCAGCCTGGTCTGGGAGCTGCGCTCGTTCTCATCCAGCTTCATGGTAATATAGCGGATGTTCTGTCTGGTCTCCGGGATCACCACATGCTCCAGGGCGTTGACTCTGCGGCGGGTCTTCTCGATCTCCGCCGCCATCAGCTGACAGGACTTCTCACATTCTGCCAGCTTAAGAAGATCCGGCAGAAGATCCGCCAGCTTCTTAACTGCGTCATCCAGGTCCCCTGAAGTAAAAGCAAATCCGTAGGAATAAATGTCATTGGGATCCGGCGTCCTGGTGCTGCTTTTGAATACAGGGATCTCCACGCTCATGACGTTTTTCGTCTCCGCTTCCAGATAAACCTCCTGCTTAGGCGCCATCAGCGCCACATTCAAAGCCTCCTGGGACATGCCGGCCCGGGCAAGAACGAAATTCTGGTTTGCCTCCTTAATCCCGGCCTCCACCTTCTCCCGCAGGGCCTTATTCTCCCGGACCATTTCCAGAAACTGCCGCATCAGCTCATCCCGTTTGTCTTTCAGGAGTTTATATCCCCGGGTAGCTGTGACCAGTTTCTTTTTAAGCCTGGTCAGTTCCATCCGGGTAGGGTTCACATGTTTTGCACTCATGGCAGTCCGCTCCCTTCCTAGCTCTCTTCATAGTACTGATCCAGGAACTTATCCTTGATTCTCTTTAACTCGCTTCTGGGCAGGATCCGCAGAAGTTTCCAGCCGATATCCATGGTCTCCTCGATATCCCGGTTTACATAGTAGCCCTGGGACACATACTGCCGCTCAAACTCATCGGCAAACTGCGCATACAGCTTATCCATATCCGTCAGCGCCGCATCGCCTAGGATTACCATCAGCTCCTTGGCATCCTTTCCTCTTGCATAGGCTGCAAACAGCTGGTTCATCACATCTGCATGGTCCGCCCTGGTTTTTCCTTCTCCGATCCCCTTGTCTTTCAGACGGGACAGGGAGGGCAGCACGTCAATGGGCGGAGTCACGTTCTTCCGGTACAGCTCACGGCTTAAGATGATCTGTCCCTCGGTGATGTAGCCGGTCAGGTCAGGAATGGGGTGGGTCTTATCATCCTCGGGCATAGTAAGAATGGGAATCAGGGTAATGGAACCGTTCTTCCCTTTCTGCCGTCCCGCTCTCTCATAAAGAGAGGCCAGGTCCGTATACATGTAGCCCGGATAACCGCGCCGTCCCGGCACTTCCTTTCTGGCTGCGGAAATCTCCCGCAGGGCGTCTGCATAGTTGGTGATGTCTGTAAGGATAACCAGAACATGCATATTCTTTTCAAAGGCCAGATACTCTGCCGCCGTCAGCGCCATGCGGGGCGTGGCAATCCGCTCTACCGCCGGGTCATTGGCCAGATTGATAAACATGACGCTCCGATCGATAGCTCCCGTCTCCCGGAAGCTCTCCATAAAGAAATTCGCTTCCTCAAAGGTAATTCCCATGGCTGCAAACACCACGGCGAAAGGCTCGCTGGTTCCCCGAACCTTCGCCTGTCTGGCAATCTGCGCCGCCAGATTGGCATGGGGAAGTCCGGATGCGGAAAAGATGGGAAGCTTCTGCCCCCGCACCAGGGTATTCAGCCCGTCGATGGCGGAAATTCCCGTCTGTATAAACTCCTGGGGATAATTTCTGGCCGCCGGGTTCATGGGCAGGCCATTGATATTCATCCGCTTTTCCGGAAGGATCTCCGGGCCTCCGTCTATGGGGCGTCCCAGTCCGTCAAAAATCCGGCTTAACATATCTTCCGATACGCCTAACTCCATGGACCTTCCCAGGAAACGTACCTTGCTGGATTCCAGGTTGATTCCGGCAGACGCCTCAAACAGCTGCACCAGCGCATTCCCGCCGTCGATCTCCAAGACCTTGCACCGTCTCTTTTCCCCGTCTGCCAGCTCAATCTCACCAAGCTCATCGTAAGTAACATTCTGTACTCCCCGCACCAGCATCAGAGGACCTGCCACCTCTTCTATGGTTCTGTATTCTTTCGGCATCAGAAGTCCTCCTTTCTGCCCAGTTCATCCCGAAGCTGGTCATCCAGAAGCGTTTCCGTCTTCCGGAAGGCCTCTTCCACTTCCGCCTCGTCCACATATTTAAACCGTCCGATGTTCTCACGCACCGGCAGGGCCACCAGCCGCTCAATCGCCACGCCGGCTGCCAAAGCTTCTCCGGCTTTTTTATAATAATCCAGGATCAGTTCCATCATCCGGTACTGCTTGTTTAATGAAGTATAGGTGTCTGTCTCATGGAAGGCGTTCTGGTGCAGGAAATCCTCGCGGATGGAACGTGCCGCTTCCAGCTTAAGCCGGTCCGGCGCCGACAGAGCATCCATACCTACCAGCTGAACGATCTCGTTTAACTCTGCCTCTTCCTGCAGAAGCCGCATGATCTGTGCACGCATTCCCGTCCAGTTCTCCTCCACCTGGGCATTGAACCATTTCTCCAGAGTATCCACATAAAGGGAATAGCTGGACAGCCAGTTAATGGCCGGGAAATGGCGCTTATAAGCCAGATCGGAATCCAGGCTCCAGAATACCTTTACGATCCGCAGAGTAGCCTGGGTTACCGGCTCCGAGGTGTCGCCTCCTGCCGGGGATACGGCACCGATTACCGACAGCGCTCCCTCCCGTCCGTCTTTTCCCAGGGAAATCACCCTTCCGGCCCGCTCATAAAACTGTGCCAGACGGGATCCTAAATAAGCCGGATATCCTTCTTCACCGGGCATCTCTTCCAGACGTCCCGACATCTCCCGCAGCGCTTCTGCCCAGCGGGAAGTGGAATCTGCCATCAGCGCCACGGAATATCCCATATCCCGGAAATACTCTGCAATGGTGATGCCCGTATAGATGGATGCCTCACGGGCAGCCACCGGCATATCGGATGTATTTGCAATCAGCACCGTCCTTGCCATCAGAGATTTTCCGGTCTTGGGATCCTTCAGCTCCGGGAACTCATTTAATACATCGGTCATCTCATTTCCCCGCTCGCCGCAGCCGATATACACCACAATATCCGCATCGGCCCATTTGGCCAGCTGATGCTGCACCACCGTCTTTCCGGAACCAAAGGGACCGGGAACTGCAGCCACGCCGCCCTTGGCAATGGGAAAGAGCGTATCGATTACTCTCTGCCCCGTCACCAGAGGCATTTCCGGCGACAGCTTCTTCTGATAAGGACGTCCCCGGCGCACCGGCCACCGCTGCATCAGGCTTACCGGATGTTCTTTTCCCTTCTCATCGGTAATCACAGCCACCGTATCCTCTACGGTATGCTCTCCCGGATAAATGGCCGTCAGGGTCCCTTTCATTCCCGGCGGAACCATGATCTTATGATTTACCACTTCCGTCTCCTGAACCGTCCCCAGGATATCTCCGCCGGATACCATCTCGCCTGCCGATGCAGAGGGCTGAAAATCCCATTTTCTTTCTCTCTTAAGAGACGGCACTTCCACACCCCGGTTCAGCAGATTTCCGCCTGTTACCTTCATGATATCATCCAGCGGACGCTGGATTCCGTCATAAATACTTCCGATCAGGCCGGGCCCAAGCTCTACACTCATGGGTACACCTGTTGATTCCACCGGTTCCCCGGGTCCCAGGCCGGATGTCTCCTCATACACCTGGATGGACGCCTGATCTCCATGAATCTCTATAATCTCGCCGATCAGCCGCTGGCTGCTTACCCGCACCACATCGGACATGTTCGCATCGCGCATGCCCTCTGCAATAACCAACGGCCCGGCCACTTTCTTGATTACGCCTTTGCTCATCTCTACCTCCTGTTTGCGTCAGCAGTATCTCCACCCAGGCAGCTACTGCCCGTTAAAGATGATATCGGATCCCACTGCCTGCTCCACTGACTTTTTTACGGCCATAATGCCCCGGCCCGTATTCCCGGACGCTCCCGGAATCAGGATCACTGCCGGAAGTCCGGCCGACCGATACCGCTCGATCTCCGGCTCGATTTTGGCTGCCAGCGCTTCCGTAATATAGATCACGGCATAGTCGCCTCCCTCTGCCAGCTCCCTGAGTTTTTTCTCTGCCGTCTGGGGATCCGTGATGGAAAAGGGAACCAGTCCTAAAGCGGCAAATCCGTAAATGCTGTCCTGATCTCCCATTACCGCTATTTTATACATATGTCTCTCTCACCCTTTCCCGGATCGACTGCTCCGGAAGCTGATTCTTCTTTCCGGACAGCACGATGCGAACCGATTTAATCTCACTCTCCCTGGCCAGAACATAGGCCGCCAGGGGGCCCAATCCAAAGGCATTGTAAAGCTGAGGACGGATCCGCCGGATCAGAAGGTTATCGCACCACCGCTCAAAAGCGGAAAGCGATTCCTTCATCACAGCCGCTCCTTCGTGATACTCCGTAGTATCCAGATATTTTGCCACTGCTTCCTCTCCTTCTGCCGCCGCATCCGCCAGCCGGTCTTTATCGAGAGAATCGCAGGAGGCCAGGGCCCGCATAAGAAACCCACGGTCCTTTCCTGTCCTGCAGGCTCTGACCGCCGTCTTGATATCCGCACAGGCCACAGTAAGTTCCGCATACAGCATAAGAAACAGATCGCCGGAATCTTTTCCTGCTTTATAAATCGCTTCCAGAGCCGCCCGGTCAATTAAAATATCACAGAGCTGCCCGTCACCGGTCTGTAAAAGCACTTTCTGGGCTTCCCTTGCCGGAGCCTGCATGGCCTCCGGCAGTTCCTCAAAGCGATTTTCCGAAAGCGCCTTTCGTATGGTGTCTGCCGGCACCGTACCCTGCTCTATGTAGATATTGGACAATTCCGTACGGTGTCTGCAGCTTTTCACAGCAGCCTTCAGATTGCTGTAATCATTTGCATATAAAAACACATTAAATACAGAAGTGTCTCCCAGAAGCTCTTCCATCAGCTCCCAGGTCTTGCGCCGCTCCCGTGCAAGCATTTCCTCCCAGTCATCCTGTCCGCCTTCCCAGCCCTTTTCCTTTAGGAGCCGGATACAGGTCTCATAATCCGGAGCGGACAGAAGCTGTTCAAAAAAGTCGGCAGACAGCAGAGACAGTTCTTTCGTCCGGATGCGGGCAACCTCATATAAATATTGATTATCTGCCATCGCCAGTTCCTCCTTCACCCATTCAGTCCCTGCCGTCTAAGGAAACAGGATCTTGTGAACCACATCCTGGAGCTGTTCCCTGGCAGAATCGAATATCGCATCAAAAGAACAATTCTCCTCAATGCCCCCATAGCTGAGCACAAAACCGCCTTCGATCTCCCGGGGCTCCGAAGCGATCGTAAGGACTGCCTTCTTTCCGGCCGCCGCGGCATTCATCCGTTCTTCCAGGCCCTCAGGAAGACGTTTTAAATCTGCTTCAGAAAAATAAATGGTTCCATGACCCTCCATGGCCGATTCTGCCGCCAGCTTCACTACCGCGTCAAAGTACCGCTCCGATTCAAGATTCTTTGCCTCTTTCAGAGCTTCAGAGAGGACCTGGCCGATCAGTTCCTGCTTCTTTGCCAGGATGCCCTGGCGCACCTTTAAATCTGCTGCTGAGCGTCCCCGCTTAAGGATCTCCTCTGTCATCCGCTTTGAAGACTCCAGGATCCCGGCACACTCCTCATCCGCCTCCGCTTTCGCCTGTTCAAGGATCTGCTGCGCCTTTTCTTCGGCAGCAGCCACAACACCGGCGGCGGCTTCTTCCGATTCATTCCGAATCTGACTGATGATTTTCTCTAATCCAGCCATACCTCGCTCTCCCTTCTCCGTCTGTCATTATACTGCAAGGCTGTTGATGCCGAAGATGGAGAGAATGGAGATCAGGAGGGCTAAAATCGCGTATGTCTCAACCATGGCCGGAAAGATCATTGCCTTACCGAACTGATCCGGTCTCTTAGCTACCAGGCTGATGGATGCTACAGAAGCTCTCGCCTGACGGATCGCCGACTTATATCCCACAAATGCCATGGGAAGGCAGGCCACAAAATAAAGGATTCCCTTTACCAGAGAGATATCCGAACTTCCGCCCATGATGCCGATCTGCGTCAGAGTGATAAAGCCGATCAGCAGGCCGTAGATTCCCTGGGTACCAGGAAGAAGCTGGAGAACCAGCACCTTGCTGAATTTGGACGGATCTTCCGTTACCACACCTGCAGCTGCCTCACCGGTCATGCCTACTCCGATAGAAGAACCGATGCCTGCTGCCAGAGCTGCAATCACTGCTCCCAAAAGTGCCAATACAACTCCCATATTCTCCATGATGTTCATAAACTATATATCCTCCTCGACCTTAAAATATTTTGTGTGCTCCGCAAATGGAGCGAATTTCCTTCCTCCGCCTTCGTAGAACTTCCCGAAAAATTCCACGAACTGCAGACGGTTGGTATGTACATAGGCTCCCATGGCATTGATGGCCAGGTTCAGTGCATGGCCGATCACAAATACCAGGATAAATAAGACCGCACCCGGTATGGAATTTCCCAGCATACTTCCCATCTTATTAAATACGGTAGAAATCACGCTGGTGGCAAGTCCCAGAGCCAGGAGCCTGGAATACGACAAAATATCGCTTAAGTACGATGTAATGCCGTAGGCGCCGTAAAGACCTTTTAACAGCCGCTTTCCCCAGTTCCTCGATTCCCGTCCGCTGGTAAATACAATGCCCACAAATCCTACTGCCGCTGCTGCTGCCGCAATCTGTCCCACTGCAGGAGACAAGGTAAATCCCAGTCCCAGCATATCAGTAAACATGGACATAGTCAGCATATAGATCACAGCGCCGCCTACCAGCAGATACCAGAACACCACATCATAGATGCCGTCTGCCAGATGGCCGCTCTTTATGGAACAATAAAGCTTAACGCCAAGTCCCGTAAACAGATGAACGATGCCGAAACAGAAGGAAAATACCAGCATCTTCATTGGCATCGATACCGGCTCAAACCACAGAGGGGCAAGCCGGATATCCGGCCGGTTAAAGAAAGTAGTGGCAATCACGTTCACCGCATCGCCGAAGAAGCTTCCGAACATAAATCCCCAGAATGTGGTGGAAATGCCGCTGTACAGAAACATCTTCAAAGTCTTTTTAAGCCCCGACTCCATATTCGGATACTTTTTTATGCAGTAAAGACATCCGAATACCATAATCAGGCCATAAGCCGCATCGGAAAGCATGAGTCCAAAGAGCAGATAATAAAAACCTGCCATCACTGCCGACGGATCAAGTTCTCCCTTTCCTGGAAGGCTGTAGCTCTCCACAATTCCCTCCACCGGCTGGGCAAACTTATTATTCCTGAGAAGCACGGGAACATCCTCGTCCTCGCCCGGATCGGAAAAGTCCGCGAAAACACCGTACTTTTCCGTCAGATCCCGCTCCAGCTTTTCCGTCCTGTCCTCCGGCACATACCCGGTGATTAAAAATACGTTTTTTGACTGTGCCAGGCCATTCAGCACGCCGTATTTTTCTGCCCGCATGGCATAATAGTCTGCCACAAACTTCAGTTCTTCCCGGTCAGAAGCCATGGAGATGATCTCCTTTTCATTGGCTTCGATTTCTTCTTTTCGCTTTTTCAGCTGCCCGTTCAGCCGGGTCAGCCGCTCTGCCGGTATATCCTTCGTCTGAGGTGCTTTCACAAATCCCATGGCCTTAAGGCTCCGGTCTGCCTGTTCCGCATCCTGCTTTCCGCACACTGCAAAAAAACATGTCTGTTCCTTGCTGGAACTGACCAGGGACAGCTCAACCGGCCTGTCACAGAATTCAGACAGTTCTCTGGAAAGATCCTCCAGCGATACCTGCCTGGGCAGCGAACCGATAAATGCTGCGGTCTTTTTTGTCCCCCGGAAATTCAGCGGCAGGTCAAAGCTGCTCCAGGGCTCCAGTTCCTGAAGGCTCTGCTCCAGTCTGGGAATGCTGCCTTTCTTTTCTCCGGTATCCTTTGCCAGCCACAAAATCCGGTGGGCTTTTTTCATGATCTCATCATGGCGTCCGGTCAGCTCCTCATATGTATGAAGAGGCAGCGGCTCCCTCCCCGCGAAAGAGGAAAGCAGTCCCTTTTTTTCCGGGACATAGGACTTAAGCACCTCAAGAGCCTGTTCTGCGTCTGCTGCGTTCCGTTCAAACACTGCCTTGGAGGCCAGAACATCCATCTTGTGAAAGACCGCATCATCCTCCACTGCCCTGCTTACCTCCAGTACACCCTGCCTCTGAAGGTATTCCAGCGTTCTCTTGCGGTTCTTCTTCAGACCGCAGATCAACGCCTTTTTCATGGGCAATACTGCCATTTTCCAACACCTCCCTTCACATCAGTTCCGCCAGAACCGCTTCCACAGCCTGCCGGCACCGTTCCGCCAGAACAGCTTCCAGCCGGGCTCCTTCCTCAATTTCCTTTTTTTCCGCTTCTGCCATCATCCCGCGGCACGCTTCCCTGGCTTCCTCTTCTGCCTTTACGGTATCTTCACGTGCTTTTCTCGTCATCTCCTTTTTCATTGCAGCCGCATCTTCCTGGGCCTTTTTAAGAATTTCTTCTGCTTTTTTCTCCGCAGCAGCCGACCTTTCAGCCGCTTCCAGTTCTGCCTGTCGGATCGCGTCAATAACTTCTCTGGCCAATGGATCCCCTCCTTTCTGCCGTCATTTTCTCTGAAATTTTCAGTTTGTATACTACATGCATGTTTCAAATTATATATTATTTCTTATTTTTTTGCAATTAATTTGTGAAAATTTAACTATTCTTTTTTCATTTGCTCGCAAACATTTTTTCATCCATATTTTAATGCAGAAATTTCTGTATTTTCCCTTTCAATTCCATTATACAGGATCGCTCACATATTTTTCACCTTTTATCATTCCATCAAAAAAGACGTATTCTCCACCTTACAGGCCTTCGCCCTTGGAGAATACGTCTTTTTTATATTTCCCTTTTATCCTTTTTAAATCCCTGTATTCCTGACTGCACCGATCCGGGTCTCCATGTCTTCGGAGCCTGCCGCCCTTTGTCCGGAGCCTGTCTCCGTCCGCTGAACCACACCGAAAAACACCATATCCACTACTTCCTCCACCAATTTCAGCATGGCATGAATGTCTTCCGTGCCTTCTTCTTCCTGATACTGAAACAGAACTGTCCGGAAACTGTACTCCATACTTTCCAGATACCGGATTACCTGCCTCTGGTTCAGTCCGGGACGCAGTTTCATGCGGGCAACCACTTTTTCAATAAAAATCCGGTTCATTTCGCGAATCGGCCTTCGGATCTCCCGGATCTGTTCTGCAAGATGCTTCGGCCTGCGCAGCATAGCGTTTTCAAATATCCCCTTTTCCTGTGGATGGTCCTCAAAGAAATATTCCCGAATCAGGAAGTAGTCCTTTATGGCCTGAAAGCTGTTCTGCTCCGTCACAGCAGGCGCTTTCTGCTCCACGTACTCTTTCAGCATCTGAAACATAGCTTCCACACACTGCAGAAACAGTTCATCTTTTCCCGAATAATAATGGTACATCATCCCTTTTGAGATCTTATGACGGGTGCAGATGCTCTCCATGGTTACCTTATCATAGTCATTGGACCCGAATTCTTCCATGGCCGCCTGAAAGATCTCCTTCCGGCTCCGCTCCTGTCTTTCCTTCTGCTTCACAAATTACCTCCTGGTTTTCCTTAATGCTACCTGGAGTATATCACGTTCAGACAGTTTTCTCCATTACTTTCGGCGTAAATTTTTAAGCTGCCTCCGCAAAAGATTATAGTTTAGTAATTAATTCCGGATACAGCCAGCATTCCGTCTCTTACAGAAAAGATAATGTTTGCCGTACTTCCATCTGATAAAACAAATCCTGCCATGCTGGGAGAAAGCGAATCCGGATCCGCAGCTGCAACTGACGCGGTAAGTTCCGGCGTAAAGATCTTATCTGCTCCAAGAGCGATAAATTCTTCTCTGCTGTCTACCGATCCACTATCTCCCGGAAATCCCACATATACCGGGAAGGCGGTTAAATCAGCCAGCTTCTCCAGATCCTTTTCTGCAACAGCAGCCTGTATCTGCCGTGCAAAGTCTGCAGATGCCGCACTGTCAACAGCAAAATTGTCTTCGTATTCTCCGGCTGTCTCCGATGACTCGATTTCAATGATCTCATCTGTTTCCGTCTCCTGTACAGAAACAGCCGCCGTAGTATCCTGGACAGTACTCTGTCCGCATCCGGTAATCATAACTCCCGCTGCCACAGCAGCAATCCACACATTCATTTTTCTCATAATCCTTTACCTCTCTTATTCTCTGATGTCAGGGTGAAAAGCTCCTTTGATCCTGGCATCATTTTATGATTTAATCTCAAATTCCTGCTGTCCTTCGCTTCCCGGTGCTATCTCGTAGGCTTCAAAGACAATCACAGGATTTCCAGATTCATTGATATAGAAGGGCGTATCTTCGTTTATTCCTTCAAAATCATCAAAGTATATTGCCCCGTCTGCTTTCCGCTCTTCCATCTGGCTGCGGATTGCGTCATCTGCGATCTGCTTGTAGTTCTCTCCCAGAACATCTGCCAGCGTTGCCAGCGTTCCCTTTTTCAAATCAAAATTATAGTACCTTATCTGGTTATTGGCATTGTTCCAGTTTTCAGTTCCGATGATTGCCAGGGACAGGTAATTTTCCGTCTGGGATTTTACCTCGTACCATACCCGGATCTCAATATTATGGGCTGCCCACTCCTCTTCCGTTCCCCCCGTATCCAGAAATGCCTTCCGGTATTCCTCCGCCCGGGTCCTTGCCTCCTGGGCATACTGTTCGCATAAGCGAAGAATCTCCTCATTTACGGATTTCTCCAGATCACTGAAATCTTCGGAAATCATTTCTATGCTGGGAATCTCCACTGAAATTTTCAGGTCTTCGTCCTCTGTCTCATAAGAACGGAAGGTAAGTACCCGGGCCACAGCCCCGATCACCGGAAGATTTCCCACCGTCTCCGCAAATACTGTACTGGTGTTTAAACCGGTGGTAAACAAAACCACCGCAGCAGCCGCTGCTGCCAGCCCCCTTCTGAAACCCAGGTTCCAGAATACAGCCTTCCTTCTTTTGCTGTCCTGGCGTTTTATCTCCATCTGGATCCGCTCTGCCAGCTCATCGGGGATTTCTGTTTCATCATATTTTTTCTTTGCTTTTTCCATCGGATTATTCATTGTTCCACCTCCTGAATATTTACCTTCAGCTGCTGCAAACCACGGTAGAGTCTTGCTTTTACCGTATTCAGATTCATCTCCATAACCTGGGAGATCTCTTTCAGCGGCATTTCCTCAAAAAAACGCAGTTTGATAATGGCCTGTGTATCTTCATCCAGCCGGTTGATACAATCATACAAATCGTCCTGTACCTCAAATCCTTTTTCTTCATAAGAAGCTTCTTCCGTATTCTCATCCTCCAGAGAAATCCTGCTTTTTGCCTTAAGCAGCAGCAGACTCTCATTTACCAGAATCCGGTAAAACCAGGTTTTTATGGCATCCTCATTTCGGATCTTTCCGTAATGCTCCAGCGCCTTGCACACTGCATTCTGAACCGCATCCAGAGCATCTTCCCGATTTTGAACATAACTGTATGCCAGCCGGTAAAACTTGTTTTGATTTTCAACAATATATGCAGTAATATGATCATACAGGTCTTTCTTCATCCTAATTTCCTCTCAGCGCTGTTTTTCTCTTTCTATCTTATAGATTGCCCGGAGTCCGAAAAAGTTGCAGAAAAAACAAATTTCAATAAAAGACAGATAAATTTCCTCTTGGCCCGCAAGCAAAAAAGGACGTACTCCCTCTTTTCAGAGAAAAATACGTCCCTTTTTCAATCTCTCAGATAGCCGCGGATCACGTGCCCACCGTCTGACCGGTCCCATGCAGATTTTGGGCCAATTTCTCATCTTTGCCGGCTGTCTCACCAGCTTTATTTAATTCACCGGCCCATTCGAAACCTTTTTTCGCCATAAATACAGCAATTATTTCATTTTATTTATAGACGGTCCGGTCTGTTTTTATGAAAGTATATCATTTTCAGACGGGCTCGTCTATATTAATTTTGTGAAATTTCTGTGACTTTTATTACGAAGTATCCAGCAAGACGCGCCGGTGACGCGTCTTGTCGGATTTTTCTGCTTTTCCGTAAGCCTATCCGGTATTAATAGCAGAGAGAAATCAATACCGGCACAAAGGTCGAGCAGATCATTCCATTAAGAACAGAGAGAACTACCGTTTCTTCATTTGTATAGCGGATCATCATCGGCAGCGTAGTATCTTCACTGGTTGCTGCTGCCGGAGCGATGCAGGTGTAAGAATTAAAATGCCGGGAAAGATACGGAATCATAAAAAGCGCGCCAATCTCCCGCATAAGATTGCTCAGAAAAGCAATGCTTCCCAGCCTGGCCCCTGCAAGATTTCCGATGGTCACGCCTGCCAGGCTGTACCAGCCAAGTCCGCAGGCAACGGAAACAGCCTGACGGACCGGATAATGCATCAAAAGGCCGCACACCACACTTCCCACCAGTGACCCCGCAATAATCCCCGCCGGGATTACCAGAATCTTTACATGATACTGGCGGATCTGAGCAAAAACACCTCTGTGGAATCCTACACTGATCCCTACGGAAAACATCAGAATGTAAAGAAACCATTGGTTCTGAGAGATAAGAGGAGCCAGAAACCCTGCCGCTGCCGGGAATGCTCCGCAGGCAATCCCCAAAACCAGCGCCGCCAGAGCCATAAATACCATGGGATCTCCCACGCCGGCTGCTCCTGCATGCTTTTCTTCCTGCACCACCCGTCTTTTCTCCAGGTGCCTTCCAGACATAAACCTCTTAGTCAGCAGATAAACTGCGGCAATGGAAAACAGGGTGGGAATCAAAAAAAACAGGAAACTCTGCATTCCCAAAAAAAGCAGCTCCGAAAAAAAGCCTTCCCTCTGTCCCAGGCCCGCACCCATGGAAAAAATCAGAAGCAGAGTACAGCAAAGCTGCAGCTTCTCATTTATGGCCTTATATTTTACTGGGAAAAAGCGTCCGGCCCCGATTCCCAGAATCATGATTGCGATTGTCTCCATCCGTATCTCCTAAAAAATAATTCTTCTGCCTCCCGCAAAAAAGGCATCCAAAAACTAATCTTATAGCGCTGAAGCGCCGTACCTGCGATTAATTTCTGAATGCCGTAACGACTGCGGATACCCGGTGATATGCAGTCAGCAGATATTCATTATGCCGGGTTATCTTATCATATTCTTTCGGGTCCTGTCAAGAGGGCTGCGGCATAGAAGACAGAAACCGTCTCATCCCGGATGCAGCACAACTGCCTCCTCGATGAAATTCATAAAGGCTCCGTATTCTCTGCTTCTAAAAAAGCGGATACAGCCTTGCCAGGATCTCCCGAACCCTGCCGGATATATTGTCAATCCCTGTTATAACCTCATTTATCCGCGACTGCACCATAACATCCACAAAAATATTGTCCATAAATGTATCTGCAAACCGCATAAAACTTCCCAGCTCCATGGAAAGATCTGCGGACACTTTTATGTCTCCAAGCTCCCGTTCAAATACAGTCAGCTTTCTTTTGGCGTCCTCTATATACGCAGAAGCATCATCCATGCGGGAATGCTTTATGAAGCTGCTGACCATTCCCCCGCCCAGCATATCAAATACACCCCAATTTTTTGCACTCTCAAGCTTTTCTCTGGCGCTGCGAAGACTGTCAAGGGCAGCCTCACCGGCCAAAACTGCATCTCGAATTTCTTTCTGGTCCATGAACTCCCCCCCTTATTCGGATCTGTCTCTGTACACACCTGCAGTTATCGCTTTTTGCTGCTGTCCGTTTCATATAAAAACCCGGATTTTCTCCTGTTACAGCTAAATTTTATCATAAGCCGGCTTCCGTTTCAAGGCAGATTATTCCAGTACAATATTTTCTGCCGGGCGGCTGCCTCCGTCTGCTGCCGCGCTGAAATCATCATAAAACATAACCACATCACCCTATGGAGCATAGCAGGCCAGTGTTCCCGTTCCTGAGCTGGCCTGGGGCGCGTCCCCCCGCACTTCCTGTCTTCCTCTTATATTCTTTCCTCATTGAGCCTGGATAAGGGGATTTTTAATCCTTCTATACTCCCGCGGCGTACAGTTGTAAAACCGTTTAAACATTTTGGTAAAATTGCTGGGACTGTCAAAGCCGCAGTAAGTTGCCACCTCAGAAACACTGCTGGTGGAATCGGCCAGCAGCATTTCCGCTCCCTGCATAATCCGGTATTTCAGCAGATATTGAACCGGAGATATCTGAAGGGTTTTTTGAAAGCAGCGCAGGCATTCTCGTTCACTGATATCCGCCGCACCGGAGATTTCTTTCAGCGATACATGGCCGGCGAAATTCTCGTGCAGGAAGTCCAGCATTTTTCGGATACGGATATTGTCCTGATCGAAGACCGGAGTTCCTGCATCCATTTGTGCTTCGAATTTTCCGCAAAGATAAAAACAGATGCGGGAGAGATTTTCTCGAACCACAAATTCAAATCCGCAGCGGTCATTTTTCAGTGCTTCAAAGGCGCAGTCAAACCATTCCGATACTCGTTGAATGTCCTCCGGATCAATTGGATAACCGGAAAAAGAACGACAGGATAAAAGCGGCTGAATATATTTTTTCGCGAATGCGGACTCACTTCCTCCCGTAATCAGCCCAGGACTGAACACCAGAGAGCGCAATGAGCACTCCGGGGCAGCCGCAGCATAATGAAGAATGTTTGAATTAATCACTGCAGCTTCTCCTTTGTTTAATAAAAAAGAGGCTGCGGAGGTTTTCAGCCTCATCTGTCCCTCCGTAATCATCACGATTTCCATCTCTTCATGCCAGTGCCAGGGAATCACGTCTTCCGGGCGTTCCGTATGATGAGAGGCATAGCCGGCGCAGGGAAATTCGATGCTCCCATGGGGCTTAAGTTCTTTTGATACGCGGTTCAGATTCAAACCGCATTCCTGCAATGCCATAAAATCACCCTTTCTCAATTTTGTTTTATGATTGGTTCATGATTGATTGGCGGTTTTATTATATTATACGGCTGAATATGACTTGTATCAAATCTTATTTGACGATATTCTTATGGTAATGATGTAGGGGGCAAAACTTTCAAAGCAACAATATGCAGGAGGAAAATATCATGTTTCAGTTGCTGTTGGCCATTATTTATCTGGCTTTTATCAGTCTGGGGCTTCCAGACTCACTATTAGGTTCCGCATGGCCTGTCATATATCAGGAGTTTTCGGTACCGGTTTCCTACGAGGGCGGAATTTCCATGATTATCGCGGTGGGCACGATTATTTCCAGTCTTCAAAGCGATCGCCTTACCAAAAGATTCGGAACCGGCAAAGTTACCACTTTCAGCGTACTGATGACCGCGGCAGCCCTTTTTGGGTTTTCCATCAGTCATTCATATCTGGCCTTATGCCTGTGGGCTGTTCCCTACGGTCTGGGAGCCGGAAGCGTGGATGCTTCTTTGAATAATTATGTAGCACTTCACTATGAAAGCAGACATATGAGCTGGCTCCATTGTATGTGGGGTGTCGGCGCTTCATTAGGACCGTATATCATGGGATATGCCCTGTCCGGCGGACAGGGCTGGAATATGGGATACCGTTATATCGCGATTCTTCAGATTGTGCTGACCGCAGTCCTTTTTCTCAGCCTTCCTTTATGGAACAAAAATCAGCAGTCCGCAGATGGGGCTGTTCAAGCCGAAGAAAGCCCGTCTCTTTCCCTGAAGGAAATTATCGGCATTCCCGGCGCGAAAGAGGTTATGATAACCTTTTTCTGCTACTGCGCCATCGAGCAGACTTCCGGTCTCTGGGCAAGCAGCTATCTGGTTTTGTGTCACGGGTTGTCTGCCGATACCGCGGCCGGGTTTGCCAGCCTGTTCTTTGTTGGAATTACCATCGGGCGCGCATTCAGCGGTTTTCTGACGCTGCGATTTAATGATACGCAGTTGATCCGTTTAGGGCAAAGCGTTATCTTAGCAGGTATTGTATTGCTGATCCTGCCCTTCGGAACCGGCAACGTGCTGGCCGGACTGGTGATGATCGGACTGGGATGTGCCCCGGTTTACCCTTCCATCATCCACTCTACACCAGCCCATTTTGGCGCGGAAAGGTCCCAGGCAATGATTGGAGTACAGATGGCGTCCGCTTATGTAGGCACCTGCCTGATGCCGCCGGTATTCGGTCTGATTGCCAGCCATATCAGCGCCGCATGTTTGCCGCTGTATCTGTTTCTGATTCTGGTTCTTATGGTGTTGATGCATGAAAAAATGCTGAAAAAAATCAGGCAGTTTTAGCACCAGTCACGTTTACTGCCCTTTCTTTTTATTATTTTTCATGCTGTAAATCAGATAGTCCAGGCAGTCCAGCTTCTCCTGGCTTTCATGAACCTGATCCAGCAGTTTCACTCTGTGGGCAGAGAGAAAACGGAGCTGTTCTTCCGTCAGTCCATTCACCGGAAGACCCCCTTACTCCATGGCCTTGCGGAAGAAGTCTTCCATCTTGTCAAATGGGATCATGTCCGTTTTGTCATAAAGGTCTGTATGGACAGCATCCGGAATGATCATCAGTTCTTTGTTCTCTGTGTATGGATTATCGTTCACCATATCTGCATAGGCGTCTCTGCTGAAGTAGCAGGAGTGCGCCTTCTCCCCATGGATAATCAGAACGGCGCTGCGGATCTCATTTGTGTACTTAAGGATCGGCTGGTTCATAAAGGACATACACCCGATTACATTCCAGCCGCCGTTGGAGTTCAGGGAACGTGGGTGATACCCTCTCTCCGTCTTGTAATAATCATAGTAATCTTTAACAAAGAACGGCGCGTCTTCCGGCACCGGGTCTGCCACGCCGCCGCCCAGAGCATAGCTTCCGCTCTTATAGTCGGCAATTCGCTGCGCGTTCATGGCTTTCTTCTTCTCATAACGGGCGTCCGCGGAGTCCTCCCCATCGAAATATCCCTTCGCGTTTACGCGGGTCATGTCGTACATGGTGGAAGCCACTGTGGCTTTTATCCTTGTATCCAGCGCCGCTGTGTTAAGCGCCATGCCGCCCCATCCGCAGATGCCGATGATCCCGATCTTCTCCGGATCTACATTATCCTGGACGGAAAGGAAATCCACCGCCGCCTGGAAGTCTTCGGTATTAATGTCAGGAGACGCCATATACCGCGGCATTCCGCCGCTCTCTCCGGTAAAGGACGGATCAAAAGCAATGGTCAGGAAGCCTCTCTCTGCCATTGTCTGGGCGTAAAGCCCTGCCGCCTGCTCTTTTACCGCGCCGAATGGTCCGCAGACCGCGATCGCCGCCAGTTTCCCGTCTTGATTCTTCGGCTCATAAAGATCCGCCGCAAGGGTAATCCCGTAGCGGTTATGGAATGTCACCTTCCGGTGGTTTACTTTGTCGCTCTTCGGGAATGTCTTATCCCATTCTTCTGTTAAAATTAATTTTTCTTCCATTTTTTACCTCCATTTTCATATGCCGTCTGGCTGTTTTCTTCTTAACCGTATAATAACTCGCAATCCGCAACATAGCTAATACTTTGTTTTTATTTTGTGATATGCTTGACCTGTATATCATGAAATGTTATCCTGTTTCTATACCAAATTTCAACCATCATGATCTGTATTCCATCGAAAGGAGTTTATTATTCTATGGAAATTCGTGTACTCCGCTATTTTCTCGCCGTTGCCCGTGAGGGAAATATCACCGCCGCCGCCAACTTTCTCCATCTGACACAGCCTACCTTGTCCAGACAGATCAAGGATCTGGAGGAAGAACTGGGCGTACAGCTTCTGATCCGAAAAAGCCACAATGTAAGCCTCACCAGCGATGGCATGCGGCTTCGGAAGCGGGCAGAAGAGATCATCTCTATGGTGGATAAAACAGAAGCCGAGTTTGCTTCCGCGGAAAACGCCGTAAGCGGGGACATCTATATCGGCGGCGGAGAAACCAGGGCAATGCATGAGATTGCTGAAGTCATAAAAGAACTGCGTGAACTTTATCCTGACATCCATTTCCATCTGTACAGCGGAAATGCAGAAGACGTGACAGAACGGCTGGATAAAGGGCTGCTGGATTTCGGCGTTTTAATCCAGCCGGCTGATATCTCCAAGTATAATTACATTAACCTTGACGAAAAAGACATCTGGGGCGTAATCATGCGAAAGGACAGCCCTCTCGCTGAAAAATCATCAATAAAAAAGGAAGACCTCCTGAGCCTTCCTCTGATCTGCTCTCGTCAGGCGATCTCATTCCCTCAGACAGGGAACGAGTTTGCCGCCTGGTTCGGGGACGACTTTAAAGCGCTGAATATCGTTACCACATTTAATCTTGTCTACAACGCGGCGATCATGGTAGATGCAGGGATCGGCTATGCCATCACTCTGGATAACCTTGCAGACACCTCTGCAGACAGCAATCTCTGCTTCCGTCCATTAGAACCGAAGCTGGAGTCCGGACTGAATATCATATGGAAAAAGTATCAGGTATTCTCCCCGGCGGCCGAAGTTTTTCTGGAGAATATTAACCGGCGCTTCTCTCCCGATCATGCTGCGCAAGCACAGCTACAATAGATTTACCACTAACCCAGCCAAAAAAGAAAAGGCCATCACAAAGATAAGATAAAAAAGAAAAGGCCGAAATTCCAGCACGATCTTCAGCGCCCCTAAATTCGTAATCTTCGTAGAAGGTCCGGTAAGCATAAAAGAGGCGGCGCTTCCCAGACTGATTCCATCCTGAAGCCACTGCTGCAAAAGGGGAATGGTTCCGCCTCCGCAGGCATAGAGAGGCACGCCGATGGTGGCCGCCATCAAAACACCCAGCGCTTCGTTTCCGCCAAATAACGTGGCCATAACATCTGACGGCATGTATCTCTGAAACAAAGCAGACAGCAGAATACCGAATAAAAAATATATTCCGGTGGCTTTCACATTGCGCCCCAGATTCTTAAGGTAGCGCAGAAGAAGATTCGGATCTGTATCCCTGCTTTTCGGCTCGTCAAATCCTTCAAACCGGAAAAAAGGCCTGCCGCCGCAGGCAAAGCGAATCAGCAGCCCGGCGGCAATGCCGCAAAGGAAGCAGGAGATCACGCGCACCGCAAGGACGGTCTGGCCAAGTGCCGCGCTGTAGATGATCAGCTGGGGATTCAGGAGAATAGAGGACATCATAAATGCCGCCAGCCAGTCATCCTTCATTCCGCTGCGGGAAAAGGAAGCGGCAATAGGAATCGTGCCATACATGCACAAGGGGGAAGCGATCCCCAGAGCGCTTGCCGCCACAATTCCCAGGACACCGATCTCCTTATTCTGCAGAGAACGGAAAGCCTGATGAATCCTGTCTTTGGCAAACACAGACACCGCAGATCCGATTACCATGCCCAGGATCCACCAGATAAAAATCTGCTCAAACTGGACGGTAAAATAATACCACAGATAAACAAATTCTCTCCGAATGATCTCCATGTACTCCACCTCATTTTGCAAAATCAGCTTTGCAGATTTCTTTCTTTTCCAAAGGATGTGCATTTTCCAATCACATCGCCGGTTTTTACGTACTCGTAGGTAGGCATTTCAAACAGCACCGGCTTCAGCGTACGATAATCGATTTTCCCTTCCGGCGTCAGCACATTCTCTTCCGCAAAGGTATTGTCAATGGTGCAGATAAAACTTTCAAAGCCATTTGTTTCATATATATCATCTACGCTGCATTCCATCACCACCGGCGCCTGAGTAATCATGGGCGCCCCTGTGTCTCCTGCCGTATATTCAAACAGTTCGGATTTGTCCGTCTTCGCGCCGCTGACACAGCCCGCCCGGTCTGCCTTAGGAAGCAGGGCCTCATCCACGATGTTGATGGAAAGCTTTCTCGTCTCCTTAATTCCCTGATTGGTATAATGCGGCTTTGCCAGGCTTACCATTACCCGGTCATGGCCGATAATCCCCAGATGGCCTACCAGAACCCAGTTGGGCTTTCCGTCAACCATGGTTCCTACTACTACTAAAGGCGTGGGATACAGCGCCAGTCCGTTTCCAATCTGTTTCTTCATGCTTTATTCCTCCTTTCATTCGGAAGCCTCCCCTTATCTGCTGCCCGCCCTGGTCCAGACATGCTGCTCTCCGGAGGCGGAAGGCGTATTCTGCGCCATGACGCCTACAAGACGGTGGGGCACATAAGGCTCCTCCAGATACGCGGTCTCCTCCTGGCTTAATTTCAGCTCCACAGCTTTTGCTGCCCCTTCAATATGAGAAAATTTCGTGGCGCCAACAACAGGAGCAGTTACTTTCGTCAGAAGCCATGCCAGGGATACCTCCGTCATGCTTACGCCGTGCTTCTTGGCCAGCTCCGCCACCCGATGAATAATCACATTGTCCTGTTCTGCCGTGGCATCGTATTTCAGTCTGGCATAATCGTCCTCTTCCAGCCGCTTGGAGGTTTCCCCCGGATGTTTGGAAAGTCTTCCTCCTGCCAGGGAGCTGTATGGGGTCATGGCGATATTATCCTCTGCGCAAAGCTTAGCCATCTCCCGCTCTTCTTCCCTGAAAATCAGATTATAATGACCCTGAATGGATACAAACTTTGCAAAGCCTTCCTTTTCCGCCAGGGCGTTTGCCTTAGCCAGCTGATAGGCAAAGCAGTTGGAAATGCCGATGTACCGCACCTTGCCTGCCTGAACCATACGATTCAGCCCATCCAGAATATCATAAATCGGCGTCCGGTGATCCCACATATGATAAATATAGAGATCCACATAATCCATTCCCAGATTTTTCAGGCTCTGGTCCAACATCTGCTCAATATGCTGCTGGCCGCTGATGCCATCCTCGATCTCCTGGTTGGTCCGGGGAAGGAATTTCGTTGCCACTGCCACCTTATCCCGGCTGGCAAAATCCCGCAGTGCCCGCCCGAGATACTGCTCGCTGGTACCGTTTTGATAGCCGATGGCGGTGTCGAAAAAGTTCACGCCCAGTTCCAGGCCGTGCCGGATGATTTCCCGGGAATGCTCCTCATCCAGCGTCCAGCTGTGCTGGCCGTTGGAGGCGTCCCCAAATCCCATGCATCCCATGCAGATTCTTGAAACCGTTAAATCTGAATTGCCCAGTTTTGTGTATTCCATAATCATTATTCTCCTTCTTTGAAAGTTCTGCTGCCGGATAGGCGGCGTTTTTTCCCAGGCTCATGCTCCCGGGGCAGTTTTTGGTAAATCTCTTTTATTCATGGCTGGCTCCTCCTCTTTTCCGATGTTCTGAACCGTTATGTCTACATTATAAAAAGGAGTATTTCAAATGTCTAATACCTATATTTTATCTATATCCATGCATTTTTCGCATTGATTGGTTAATTGAAATTCTCATCTGGCCCTTGACTGCCATTTTTGCACCGATAATCGAGTAGGAGGTAGGCGATTATTTCGCCTACCGACCTCTCACACCACCGTGCGTACCGTTCGGTACACGGCGGTTCAATCAACTTAACATTTCGGCGTAGTAGTCTGCCATAGAGATTAGTCCGAAATCGGCTAATCTCTTATTACTTATAGCCTTCTGTACCCAGCCGTTGTAGGCAAGTCTTGCATAGCGGTCTCCGCAGTATGCGATTTTAAACGCCGCCCATCGCGGTACGCCCAGCTTCATCAGGTTTCTTGCTCTATTTTTCGCTGTTTTCCAGTGCTTCCATATACACATACGCAATCGATAGCGGATTCGGCTGTCCAGTTTCTCGCACAAGCTTTTCATGCTTCCAATTTTGAAATAGTTGATCCAGCCTCGGATTAACTGGTTGAGTTTCTCCACCTTGTAGGTGTTGCTGACTCCCCAGTTCCTGCATGTGAGCTTTTTCATCTGTACCTTAAACTTTTCAACTGCTTTCGCGTGTGGTCTGGCTTTGTATCCTTTGGCATATGAGTCAAAGTAAAATCCAAACCCCAGATACTTAATGCCTTTCGGCTTGTCTACTTTACTCTTTTCTGCATTCACTTTGAGCCCGAGTTTATTTCCTATAAATCTCGTTGCGCTCTTCATGACCCGTTCCGCTGCCTGTCTGCTCCCCACCATGATGATAAGGTCATCCGCATACCGGACAAAGTCCAGTCCTCTTGCTTCCAGCTCCCTGTCCAGCTCGTTGAGCATGATATTCGCTAACAATGGCGAGAGATTTCCCCCTGCGGTGTGCCGACTATCGTATCTTCGTACTCATCGTCTATCATCACTCCGCTGACCAGAAACTTTCTCACCACTGATATAACATCTCCGTCCTTTATGGTTCGTCCGAAGATTGTCATCAGCTTATCATGGTCTACCGTATCAAAGAACTTCGCAAGGTCAATGTCTACTATCCAGTCGTGTCCATGCGGAAATCATGCTGCCCGCCCACGCCCCGCCGGAGTTTGCAGACCGTTCCACTCTCTGGAACAGTGTGGAGCAGATCGAGAAAGCCATGGACAGCCAGCTTGCCCGCGAGATTGAGGCATCCCTGCCCCGTGAGCTGTCCAGGAAACAGCAGCTTGCCCTTGTCCGGGCCTATGTCAAGGACAACTTTGTGGACAAGGGAATGTGCGCCGATTTTGCCATCCATGACAAGGGAACCGGCAACCCCCATGTTCATATCATGCTAACCGTCCGGCCCTTAAAAGAAAATGGCGCATGGGGCGCGAAGTGCCGCAAGGCATACGACCTGGACGAGAACGGCCAGCGTATCCCGGATGGGAAAGGCGGCTGGAAGAACCACCGGGAGGACACCACCGACTGGAACGACAAAGGGA
>PPYE01511368.1_pt1 | contig 35620 bp, 55 predicted proteins | sample 1559881 | NCBI WGS metagenome assembly PPYE01 (sample SAMN08240022, study PRJNA423297) | Human gut metagenome, whole genome shotgun sequencing project.
GTTACTTAGTCTTTTACCCCGAACAGGGCGCGGACTTGGGTGTAAATCTTATTTTTGTATCTGATACACCAGTACAAAACTTGGTTGCGTAATTCTTCAAGTGTATCGCCTACAGCAGGAGCGTTTTCATTGTTAATAACAATCAGCTCAAGCAGAATGCGGTCGGTGATTTCTGGGTAAACTGTTTTATCGGGATTTTTGCAATTAACACAATCTCTTTTTTCAAAAGGAACATCTTGTGTAACCAATCCGGTAGAATAAGGACAATCCCAGTAATAACATTTTCGTTCCGGCTTAATCCCGAACGCGTCAAAGAATTTCTTTTCAATCTCTGTTGTCATTGTTACTCCTTAAAAATCATATAATCATATGTTTAAAATTCTATCCAAATACTCACTATATTTTGAAGGTTTAAACCATTCATTTTGTTGCGCTTTCCACCTTAAATCTAGAAGTTGCTCCAATTCATCATTAGCTGACATATAGCCTGCAAGAGTTTCAGCCATTCTTTTGTAATACTTAGGATTATAATATTGACCTTTTCTAAATTTTTCAGTCATTTGACTTATCTTATATCTATATTCTGCCTGTAAATTTTCTAAATCTGTACTTAATTCACCTTTACTCATACTTCCACTCCTGTTCTCTGATTGCCTGCTTAAAATTATCGTTTAATTTAGCTATAGGCATGTAATGCATTATTGCTTGTTCTTCAAAAAGATTAGGTGAATTTTTTGAAGAAGCAGTTGCAAAATGAACATTGCCAAGTATATCATTTGCAAATTTTAATAACTTTACAAAGTTTTCCGGCTGCGTGAAGTCGGGATAATACTTAGGTTCAAGATTTTTTAAATCTTCGTCTTCAACTCCGTAATGATGTCTGGTATCAGCAATTAGTCTATATTTTCGCTCATTAGTTACAAGTTGGAAATTGTTATCTAAATCGCCAAAATTTTCATAGACACCATAACGAGGCTTAATCCCGCAAATCTCGCACAGCTCTTTTGAGTAGTTTGTTGTTGTCATCTTGTTTTGCCTCCTGATTTAATTACAACTATGGCATATTTGATTCCACCGAAGGTTGTAAATCCTTAATAACTTTATCCAAATATAAATTAGATATATCTAATATCTTTTGAATCTGTATATTTTGAATAGTTGTTGTAACACCCTTTTGTAGCAAAGGTATTGCTGCCATTAATGCTATAGTGTTGCTGTTGGGAAGAAGAACCCCCGCTAAAAGCAACACAAACCCCAGTTTGACCCAAAACAGGAATAACTTTTTATACACTTCTTCATAAAAATAATCCCAGAAAGTATCGTATTCCTGGTATATTATAGAAAGGCTATTATATCTGTCATACTCAACTATCAATATAAAAATAATACTAATGGATAAAATAACCAGCAAAATTACGCCTGTAATCCTAAAAAAGTTAATGATGTTATCTATAGTACCCAAAAGGTACATTAAAATTGCTAATTTCATTTTATTTTACTCCTGTTCTTTATAAACATTATTTATATCTCCTTGAACTTGTTCAAATCCAAAATATACCAGTACTTGATAAGCATTTCAGCATAACTTGGGAGTTTAGAATAAGCCTCATAATCCTCTTTTAAAAGCTTTTTCCTAAAAATGTATATTCTTTCATTTCTCCAATATAAATAGAGGCTAAAAATTAATAGAAAAAAAGAAAATAATAATATTGTATCAAGCATTTTCTTCTCCGTTCTTTATTTATGGGTAATAAATCGTTTGCGTCATTTTAAGGCATTTACGACATTGGTAAACTTTGCAATATCCAATTAAGCCAAAGCCATTTTCACCTTTATATGAGACTACTAATCGCCAATCGTGTACACATTTGGTTTGTTCTTTTGGACTGTTAAATACCAAATCAAACATTTTTTCCCCTTTTACCTTCCAAATTTTCATTAATGCACTTTTGCATTGTTTTATTTCTGCAATAGTTTTGAAATTACTACTGGCGTACTTCTCCTTTCGCGGCTTTATCTGATTCAAGCCATACTTTAATTGATTGTTCACAACATACTTGTCGCAAACATCCTTCATATGCCCCGATACACATTCCACAAGATTTAGGGTGAGTAATAGATAATAATTTGGCTAATTCGTCTATATTCATTAATTTTATACGCTCAAAGTTATTCATTATTTCTATAACTCCCCTGTCGCCTTGCTGATGATGTCGAGGATTTTCTCCAAACCGTATTGCATACAACGCGCGCCGTTGTCAGTACATTCATCTTCACACTTTTCGCAATCACAGAAGGCTTCTAAGCACGGCACACAATCTGAACAACTTGCAATTTCCTCAATCTCATCAAGGACAGCTTCAAGCTTTCTATTCTCTGTAGTTAGTCTTATAGACTTTTTCGCAAGCTCCGCTATTTGTTTTGTGTCTAAGCCTTTAAAGTATTCATCCTGGAAGGGTTCAAGGGTTTCAACCCAATTGCTGATTACATTATTTTCAGCGATTTCTTGTACGGTCATTTTTTCCTGCATCGTTTAAGCCTTTCTTAGTTTAGCTAATATTGTCAATACATTGTTGTATTTCCTTAGCAGATTGGCATTTCTTCTACGTTCGGTTTTACATTCGTTTTTCAGTTTTTTATTTTCTTTTTGTAAATCCTGATTTTGTTGTTTTAGCCTTTCGTTTTGAGAGTGCAAAAGGTTTATTTCATTTATGCTAAACATCTGTGTTTACTCCTGTTGTAATTAAACCAAGTTTTTGAAGGGTTAAAAGAACTTCAATAGTCGAGCTTGATTTGAATTTTCTTTTTATTCTGTCCAGATAGGTATAAATTGTGCACTCAGAAATGCCTAGTTTGCGAGCGATTTGCTTATTTCCTAAACCTTCCGCTTTTAAATTTACGATTTCACGTTCTCTTTTCGATAATTCTTTCATTGTTCCCCTCTTCTATTACTAATTGCTTTGATGTCTTTACATAAGGCTTGTTGCTTACTTTTTCGAGTTTTTCAAGAGCTGACTTGTGCCAGTCCATTGTTTTTTCCAGATAGTGCTGATAATTCTCTTCATAGTCTTTTTCGCCACAGAAAAAGAAAAATGTGATTGCGGAGAACTTTTCACTTTGCAGATAACGTCTTATGATAAGTTTTTTGTAGTGTTCTTCTGGAATCCGTTCAAGCTGGGTTTTTATAACTTCAGCTTCTTCTATAAGTCCGTATTCTTTGCCTATTTCTGTTTTAAAGACTTTATATTTGTAATAATCAATTTCTTTGTTAATGGTTTCAAGTACAGACACGTAGCGTTCTTGCTCGGAAATTTTTCGCTTGTTTCCGAGAGTGACCTTGACTTTTGAGTAATCGATGCTTTTTAAGATTCTGATTTTTTCAATAAGGCTTGCTTTTTGTTCGATAAGTCTGTTTAGTTCCCTCGTCTTGAGACGAAAATCCCTTAATCTCTCTGGTGTTATTGGTTCATAAATCATATGGCCTCTCTTTATCTATCGGGTTATTGAAGTTGAAGTGTGTTAAATTTACTTAAGATATATCTTTTGTAACGTACGTTTACGATTCTTTCTTTGCCGTCAGGAAGCCTTTCTTTCCGTTTTTTCTGCTGCCAGACATCTGTTATGCTGTCATAGCCGAAACGTTTGCGCAGATTCCTTATTGTTGCAGTGGGGCAACAGATGAAAAAGTGCTCAAACATTTCAAGGCTTGTAATTGAGCCGTGCTGTTTTAAGTATTCTAAAACTCGTCTCTCTTGTGTCATTTATTCCCCTCTTTCTAAAACACTTTGTACTTTCTTGTAGCCAGCTCCTCCTTAAGCTGTGCAATTGTTTTTACTCTGTCCCAATGTGATGGAACAATGATAAATTCGTATTCGTAGCCGTTTATCGTTCTTTTTATAATCTGTCCTTCTTGGCCGGAACCGGGAGGTGTTTTGTATGAAATGCAAGACCGTCTTTTTTCCAGCAACCAGGAGGTTGCAGGCAAAGTTTTGTAGATGTATTCACGTGCAACAATCCTTAAAAGTCTGCGATAATCGTATTCTTTTGAACTTTCCAGTGCATCCATGTAGAACTCCAAAGTTTCATCATAGGAGGTCTCGGGCGGAAAAAGCACAAACAAACGATTTAAAAATGTTTCAACATCCATTTGGGCTTTCCCTTTCTTTGCGTTTTGCTTTAATTCTTGCTAATGCATTGCCAAAGTCGTCGTTGTGGCCTTTTGAATTGTTGTACTTTCCGTTCATAATGCCAATGTGGTTTCTTACCATAGAGCGGAAATCAATACGGTTATCAACGATTTTTTTCAGGTCATTTGCTTTTTTGCATAGCCCAAGAAAGTATTCAAAGTCATAATCTATTTCAATCAGGAATTGGTTAAGTTCTTCAAGAATAGCTTTTGAGCGGCGTTCAAAATTCAAGGGTAAAATATTTTTACAATTTTCAGAATAAAGTTTGAAACAATTTTCAATATTTAAACTACAAATTATATCTTCTTCTTTATCCTTATCCTTATCCTTAGCCCCTGGTGAGGGACTAGCAAGGAGCTTGGCAGGGGCTTGGATACCCCATCTTTTTAATTCCTTCAAAACGCTTGCATGGACTTTATTTTGAGGATTTAATTCTCCGTATTGGAATTTTATAAAATTAGGAATATATAAAATTTCTTCAGTAATAAAAATTAAACGGTTACCAAAAAATTTTAAATCATCCATCGTGATTTGAGCTCCGATTTTGAAACTCATTAATTCCACATCAAATTTTTCAAAAATTCCTGCGTGGTTGCATTCTGCAAGTAAGTATTCCCATATTACTTTATGCAATAAGTCTAATTTCCGATACCAGGGGTCATTGAATTTCTCTGTATCTGTAAAGCGTTTTGACATTTTCTCTCCTAAAAAAATTATTTATTGATTTTAAACTCAAATTTTTCTGAAACTTTAGGGATATAGCAGGCATTGTACTGCTCCGGGTAAAGTTCTTTTAACATCTTTTGGTCAAGAGCTGTTCTTGAAACTTTCTTAATGCCCCAGGAATAAATCCCATAATTCATTTCATTAACTTTCATTTGATTTAATAGAGCCATAAGCTGTAATTCCCGCTTTTCCAGTTCTTTTTCTATGTTATTAAGCTCAAATTTTAATCTTGCTTTTTGGTCATTTAGGTCGTCAATTTCTTGAGTTATAATTTCAAGATTGATTTTTATTTCTTTAGTCATTTTGTCTCCTATGTAGAAAAAGGCTTGAGATTTGCTCAAGCCTTATCTGTATTTAAAAAGGTATTTCTTCTTTTGCTAATAATTCATTTGGTCCATCATCAAATAACGGGTCTGAATTCCATAAATCAATAGTATTCTTTTGCTTGTCTACACCATTTTTATCTTTGTAATTTTCAATTAAAATATGGGCATACATAGATGTACCCAAAAGGTCATGTGGTTGGTAATCAAACGTACCATTTACATTTAAACCTAAATTTTTAAACATTTTTTTAACCTGGTTGTATGTTTTTTCAGTAAAGGTAAGATTATAAAAGACTTTCGTTCTATCTTCTGTAGAAAATGTAATAGCCCAGTATAAATTATCTTTTGAGGATGTCCTTTCCTTAACATCCGATACTAAAAGAACATATTTCCCTTCCGGTAATAGTTCAAATTCCATAGGTTCATCTGATACTTGTGTAAAGTCAATTTCCATTTAATTGTTCCTCCTTCTTTTTAAGTTCTTTGTAGTGTATGATATAAGCTTGTTTAAAAGTTTCCGGATTCTGAGCTTTATTTTGATAGTTCAAATAATATTGATGTGCGTTATTTGTGGTATCTGTAGCCTTTAAACCTTGTAAAATACCGAAATCCGCATTAGGGTCTGGTAGGGGTTCTCCTTCATTTAACCAGTCTTTTAATTCTACGCCTAAATCTTCATTTATAAGACTGATGCATTCATCTTGATACTTACCTGTTCTGTCTTTTAAGATATAAGCTGAATGGTCGGAATTAAGACGCATTAGCATATCAAATTCGTATTCGATATTTTTACCTTGTTTGGGTGCTGTGCCTATTCTTACAGGAACTTTTTTCCCTTTGTCATTTTCTTGGATTTCCCAGCTGGTTTCTGAGCGCATAGTGACGATTAAATGTCCTTTGAAGCTCATTAAAGCCTTAATAAATAGTCGTTGTTTTGGTGTTCCTTCACTCCAGGCACTCCAGGAGTTACCGCCAAATTTAGTTTTAGCAATTCTGTTGACTTCTTCTATAAGCTCATCCCAGGCGTGAGTTAAACTGTCAATGATAAGTACATCATATTCGGCTGCCTCCTTCAAAAGTAACATTATATTGTTAATAGAAGGCATTTCGCATTCACAGACATCAAAATCAAATTTATTTGAATATTTGCAAGCTGTTTTATTTTCTGTATCAATTACAGCAATTTTGCCTTTTTCTCCTGTAAGACCTGTAGCAAGCCTTAAAGCTGAATAGGTTTTGCCTGCTCCGCTTACCCCAAAAAGCGCAAGTCGTAATTTTGCTTGCTTTTTGGTCGCTTTTTTAAAATTATTAGTCATTTTAAATCCTTTCTATTTATGAAACTCAGACCATCCTTTGGCATATTCAAAATCTTCTTCGCTCAAATCGCCGTTTTCATACAAAGCCTGACAATCATCCAAAGAAAGAGAGCTTGTTGCCAAAAGGCTTTCAAGCTCTGTATCATAGTTGGAATAGTCAAGCCTTAAAAAATTATCTTCACTTGCCATAATTACCCTCATCAATAGCCAATTTGTAAAAATGGTCAATAGTGCCGCTGTTAAGCATAATGTTTATTTGCTTTTCAATGAAGAACGCGCGTTGAAGTTCAACCGGTTTCATAAATTCAGGAATGTCAACGCTCCCTTGATTGATTGTGTCAAAATAATCATTAATCTTGTCTGCGATAGTGTTAATTTTTCTTTGCAAAATCAGTGTTTGCAATTCCTCTGCAAGGATTTCCCCTGATATTCTTTCCATAAAAGTTACCCTCCGAATCCTTGTATAATCATTAAAAACGGTATTCCGAAAAAGATTAAAGTGGCGATAAGTTCGCCAACAGTTTCGTTTTGCATTTTTTAATCCTCTTTGTTATTTTTTGTAAAATTTCTAAGAAAAAGGGCGGTAGGTAATATTAGATACAATTCAAAAATAATAAGGAGCACCGCCCGGAAAAACTCTTTACAATGTCCTGTCAGTCAAAAGTCATTAGTTGGTTTGTACAGTCCGCAGGACAAAGTAAAAAGCTGCAGGGATTTCAGAAAGGGAGGTATCTTACACGCTCCCTGCGTGCTTAATTTTAACAATTTGAGAAAAAGGCTTTGAATGTAGAAGAGCCATATTGCCCCTCTGTGGCTTTAAATACCTCTTCTAGTGTCATTTTAGGTTTATACTTATCTTTGTTATTTTCAAGGTAATTCTTAGTTCCGAAACTGCAGGCCCCTGTTATGGCTCTGTATGCTATTACCCAAAACTTAAGAGTGTTTTTACTATTAAGCTTTAAATTCTTATACTTGCTTGTATCTCTATCGGAAGTTTTGAAAAGCCAGTCAAAGTATGCTTGTTTAACCGTATTCCCGTGAGCATATATATCGTCTTTAACAAAAATGTAAGCTATTTTATTTTTAATCTTTACGGTTAAAATATTATTTTTTTGTTTAATTACTTCGCAAAAAATACCATCAATTTTCCTGTATTTGCCATTTTGCCAGGTAAGTTTTGATTCTATATAATTCTTATTCTTAATATAAAAATCTTTAGAAATCCTTTTAACATTATTCTTTTCAACTTGTTTTATATAGGTACCTTCCAAGTCCAAGCTCCCTCCAACGGTGAGGTTGTCAGGCAGCGAAGTAATCTGTGTACCTTCCAAGTACAAGTCCCCTCCAACGGTGAGGTTGTCAGGCAGCGAAGTAATCTGTGTACCTTCCAAGTCCAAGCTCCCTCCAACGGTGAGGTTGTCAGGCAGGGAAGTAATCTGTGTACCTTCCAAGTCCAAGTATCCTCCAACGGTGAGATTGTCAGGCAGCGAAGTAATCTGTGTACCTCTTAAGTACAAGTTCTCTCCAACGGTGAGATTGTCACGGTGAGATTGTTTTCTTTTATTTCATACGCTATTTCCACTTTGTACAAATAATCTTTTAAATTCATAAAATATCCTTTCTCATTTCTAAGTTCTTATGGCAACTGTACGAAAAAATCGTACAGTTGAGTAAAAACTTAGTTCGCTTGTGCCAAAGTAATGTCGTTGTTAGCCTGCCTTTGCGAAGGGCAGGGGAGAGCGCATTACGCACGGTATTCAGTTGTATTCTGCCACGACTCTGCTTGTGGTCTTATGTTATTCTTTTTTCAATGTTCAAAAATCTATGTTAAATCAAGGCAGTACAATAAGTACGCCTGATTTATTTTGAATGTACGATTGTAAAGTTTTGCATAGCCAAGCCTAGCCAGTTAGAAATTTGGCTTTGTTTGTTATATAATTTATTTGTGGATTAAATAAGTGGGATTAAGCTATTTTCTCGCTTTTTTCTTCCATAAGAGTAAGATAATTTTCAAGTAGTTGTGAAATTGTAAAAGATATTTTCCATTTTTTATCAGAGGCAATATCTTCTACGAGTTTTCTAACTCTTGGCGTTAATCTTGTCATTGTTGGTATTGTTTGCATTGTTACTCTTCCTTTCGTATCCGATGTAAATAATGTAACATAAAATATTCGTAATGTCAATATAATATTTTAAAAATTTGTTCGCAATGACAATAAAATGGTTGAAAATCATGCTATATAATGACTTATTAACTAAATTAACGTATTTAACAAAACGTAACAATTTATCTAATTCTGAAATTGGAGAAGTAATAAATGTAGAACGTCGTGCCATTCAAGGGCGTGCTTCACGTAATAGCAAATTCAAACCCGAAGAAGTAAAAAAAATTGAGCAACATTTTAATGTTGAACTCAATTCTGTTTCAATAGCCAATAATTCAGGTACTCCCGTAAAAGACGATACCATAAAAGAACGTACCGAAAATTTTGGCAAACGCTTGTATAAAATTCAAGAGAAAAACAACCTAACCGACCGTCAAATGGCTAAATTATTAGGTATTTATGAAGATGAATATCTTGACCTTGCTTATGGGGATAAAGAGCCTAATTTACGTATACTTAATAATATCAAAAGCCATTTTCAGATTAGTATAGATTATTTATTGTATGGTGAATAATTTATCTTCTAACAGAGCCGTCTAAAGTATTTATATTTACGTTGTGTATGTCTTCTAAGGTTGTAGTTGTATTAAAGTATCTATGATTTATTTTCTTAATAATTGTTGTCGTATCAAGACATACTATAAATATTGTAATAATTTGCATAATAAATAAACAAATAATTAATGTCATTGTTAAATTTGCCTTGTTGCTTAAAAATCTTTTAGTATCACCTATTACATAACTCATAATTTATGCTCTCCTTCTTATTTCAGATGTTAATCATAGCTATTTATAAAATTAATAAAAACAATGATTTAAGCGATTTAATTAGAAAAATACTACGATAACATGAAATATTTTAGACAAATGGCTAATTGTATTTTTTTATTGTTGTGTATGGTTTGCTATTTATCACAGTACAATTGACAAAAGAGTAAGAAGACTGGTATAAATATATTTATGAAAAAGATAGCTATGGGGTTATTAATAGTCAATTAATGTCTGTATGAAAAGGAGTAAATATGGATGCATTTGATATATTTAAAAATATCAGCAAAACAAATAAAGAAAAACTAAAAATTAAAGATTGTTCAAATAGTGATTCTGAATTAAAGAATGAAGATGAATGTTTTAAAGGTGGTCGTAATTCAAGAGAAATAAAAGAGAAATGTGTTGTAAAAAATCGAAATGAAATAAATATTAAAGAATATATTTGTAGAAATTGCGGAAATATGCAGGATATAAGCGGGCAAGGAAAAGGTTGCGCCGTTGATTTTTTTCAAGTTGCTTTATTCTTTACAATTATAATTAGTTTAATTGTACCTATTTTATGGTTTGCAGTAGCATTTGAAATTTTATTTTTAATTTTATCTAGTAATTCAATTAAAAAGAATTATTGTTGGTCTTGTAAGGCTTCTGATTGTATAGTACCTTTGAATTCTCCAGCAGGTGAAACGATTTTTAAAGATTTTTATAAAGAGGAAAATATAAATGAGCTAAAACAAAAATTAATCATCGAAAATAATATGAAATCTTCTAAAGGAATTTGGATTGCAATTGCCGTTATTATCTTTTATTTTTTGTTGGTTTTTTTGAGTTTTGTCACCTCTTGAATATAAAGAAGACAATATAAAGAATAAGGAATAAACAATTATGCCATTAGATTTAAAACGATATCTTCCTGAAAATGAAGAAATATATACAGAGCCTAATAATAAATTTTTATTTTGGTTAAAAAAGAATAAAGAAAGTCTTATAGGACCTTCAATAGTCTTTGTTCTTATAATCACTATTATTGTACTTTACCAGCTTAATATTTATAGCAACTACACTAACGCAATAAAGGCCTATGAGCAGAAAAATTATGCATTGGCTTATGAATATATTCAGAAAGTAAACAAATCATCTCCAGAATATAAAGAAGTCAAAAAATATAATGATAAAATAACTTTTTACTATAATGTACAGTTGGGAGATGAAGAATACAAAAAAGGGAACTATCAACAAGCTATTAACTATTATAAAACAGCCGATAATACTCAATTAGCACAAAAACAGTTTTCGGATTTTTTAAAAGAAAGGATTAATATTGCTAGTTTTGGGAAATATAGTGATATTGGTTTTAATGAATATAAAAATGGTAAATATAAAGAAGCTATAAAAAATTATAATTTAGCTAAAAATGCTATTAATTCAACAAATAATATAGCAAATAAAGCTCAATTTTTAAAAGATATTAGTACTTTAATTGTAGAAGCCCAGAAAGCTTATAAGAGAAGAATTACATATATTAATCAGTTGAAAACACATATTATTTCACATTATGATGAAGTAGAAAATTTAACATATTATTTTGATAGTTCAAACATATCTTTTGCAGGTTTATCTCATCCTGCATTCTTTTCTCCAATATTTTTGTTTATGACTAAGGAAGGAGCAAATAAGCGTTTAATTTTAAGGATTTCATATTTTGGTGATAGTTGGATTTTTTATAGCTCTATAATTTTTAATATTGATGGTGAGAAATATGAGATTAGAACTACAGAAATAGGAGTTCCTCATAGAGAAGTTGTGGAAATAGGAGTTTGGGAAAGTTCTGTATTGTTGTATGATAGATATGGAGATTTAATTAATAAAATTATAAATTCTAATAAAACTATTATGCGATTAAGTGGTGATAAATCTGTAGATATAGTTATAACAGAAGAACAAAAACAAGCTATGCAGAGAATGCTTGATTATTATAAATTTGTGGAGTAACAAAATGAAATTAATCAAACAATTTTTAATATTATCAGTAATGTTAGGATTTTTTATTAATCCTTGTTTTTCTTTGGATAAGTATATAATTTAGCCTTATGATAGTAGATTAGTGTTGATTTCAGACACATACAGGCATAATAATAACATTTACTACGGTTGTTTTACCTATATGAATGATGATAAAGCAAAATTAAACGGAAAAGTTTTTATGTCAGAAGAACTTTGTATAACTTATAATCAAACTGCAAATAGTCTTGATTGGGATAAAGCAACGTTTCATTTTTTTGAAAATATGAAATTTATTGATATTAAAACTAAACCCTATTATTTTGAAAATAATTTTATTTTAGATAAAGTTATTTATTTTTTAGTGTATACAATGCCTATTAATTATGGCATGTAAAGGAGGTGTTATGAATTCAGAAGAATATAAGATAATTAAAGAAGGTGGACTATTTGAAGCATTTCAAGAGTATGCAAAAGAATTAAGCAAAAAATATAGTTTAAGATTTAGTATTACAGCAAATTATAATTCTCTATTAATTAGAGGTTCAAGTGAATTAGAGAAAGCTATAAATGATATACATCTATGTGAGTTATAATAGGAATATGAGATATTTTTGAATCATATTGAGTATATTTCTTACCATATCGCCTGCGTGGTCAAAAAGGTTACATCCCGAGGCAACGTATCAGAAGGCATGGTGTGACAAACGCGGCGGTATTATGGAATATCAATTGGGTGACAAAACCCGTGTGGATTGTTTACTGCCGAATATGGCTGTAGAGTTTGATTTTGCGAACAAGTGGGCTGAATGTATCGGACAGGCTCTTTATTACGGAAGACAAACAAACAGACAAGCAGCCTGTGTTCTTATTATGGAGAATGGCGAAAAGGATTTGAAGTATTTGAAACGTTTGCGCAGGGCGGCTTACAAAAAAGGAGTAAATCTTAGAACATTTACAATGAAGCCGGAGCATTTGTGCATTCCGGTGAACAATAAAACCCCATAGATAATAGCTTTAAAGAGGCTTTTTAGCCTCTTTTTTATGTTCAAATTCTTCAAAAAAAACTCACACCAACTCACACTTTACAACACACTTGACATACGATATAGTTAGAATGTGAAGATTTTGTAAAAAATTTAACTTAATTCCAGAGGCGAAAGCCTCTTTTCTTACTCAAATTAATTCTTTATTATTAGGATGCAGAATTTTTCGCGCCTCATTATGGGGCGCTTTTTATTTGGAAATTATGGAAAATATTAATAAATTAATCGCATTACTTATTGCTATAAAAGGTTATGCAAAAAATATTCATTATACAGTTCACGGAGATGCTTTCTATGGAAAGCATCTGTTTGCTGATAGAATTGCCGGCGCTGGTGAAGATGATGATGAAATTATTGACGGTTATATTGACCTATTAAAAGAAGTTTGTATTTTAGGTCATGGCTTTGATACGCTTTCCACAGAAGAATATTATAACAATTCCCTTGAGCTATTCCCAGAAACTTCTAATGATGACGACCAGTTAAATTTTGCCAATATGCTTACTTTATTAGTACAGACACTTGATTTTATTGAAAATCTTAAGGGCTTATCAAAGGGTGATGAAAATCTTATCGGGGCTATTGCACAGGATTTACAGCAGAATGTTGGATTATTAAGTTTGCAGGTGAAGGAATGGTAGAGGAAAGAATAATTACTGATAAATTTCGATTTGATGAATGCCAATTACAAGTTGGTGATATAATTCAAAAGCCTAACGGTACAAAATATATGGTTGTAGAACAGAATATAGATACTTTTTGTATTCGATATATATTTCGTCCCTCCGAGTTAAAAGAGATACTAAAAACTTATATGAGAGAAATTAAGGGCTAGCCTATGGCAAATTCTGAAAATTTGAAGCCTATTCAAAAAGGACAATTAAGTAAAGACGAACTAAAGAAAAGGCAATCAAACGGCGGCAAGAAATCTGCCCAAATACGTAAAGAAAAAAAACTAATGCGACAGGTTGCAGAAGAAAAGCTTCTTAAGCTTATGCCATGTGGTAAAACATTCCAAGAAGCAGCTTTTGACGAACTGGAAAAGCTTGCATTAACAGGCATAACTCCGCCAAAAGATTTAATCGCCATTTTAGAGTTTTTACGTGATACTGCAGGGCAGAAACCTGTTGAAAAACACGAGCTTAAAGGCGAATTTAAGCAAAAAACTACACTGGAAGATATTAAGAACTTAAAAAATATGTTAGATGAATGATGAGAAATTACAAGCCTTAATGGATAATCCCGCAGCAGCAGGGCAATTATTAAGGACAAGTTTAAAGCTTTATATCAAAGTTTTTCATTATTACCTTTACCGTAAAGAGTTCATATTTCAGCCATTTCACGAAATAGTTATCAAAAAGCTTGAAGATATAGCGTTTGGAAATAATACAAAAAACAATCTCTATATCGGAATAGCACCGCGTTTCGGTAAATCCGCAATAGCACAGTACTTCAGCAGCTGGAGTTATGCCCTCAATCAGGATTGTAACTTCCTTTATACATCTTACGGTGACGATCTTGTAAATGAGTTCTCAAGCGTTATCAGGAGTATTATAAACAGCCCTCTGTACAAACAGCTTTTTGATGTCAGCATTTCAAGAGATACAAACGCTAAAGATTTATGGAAAATCACAGGCGGCGGGGCATTAAGAGCAGCTCCTTTAAAAGGTGTAATTACAGGTTTTGGAGCGGGGATAGTTCAGGATACATACGGCGGTGCGATTATTATTGACGACTTTTTAAAAGCCGCTGATTACCGTTCACAGGCTGAAAAAGACAGAGTTGTCGATATATTTGAAAATACCCTTAAATCCCGCCGTAACAATCCTAAAACTCCTATTATAATTATTGCGCAAAGGCTTGCAGCAGATGATTTAATAGGTTATCTCCAAAACAATCCGCAAGCTGATGAGTGGGATTTTTGTATAATCCCGACAGCAGATGAAGAAAATCAAACTTCAATTTGGGAGGATAAACTTCCATACAATGACTTAATGAAAATGAAGCGGATTAACCCGTTTCTATACTTTTCACAGTATCAGCAAACCCCGATAGTAATCGGTGGAAGTGTTATAAAAACAGAGTGGTTCAGGTACTACCCGCTTGATGTTAAATACACATACAGGCGTATTTTTATAACTGCTGACACTGCAATGAAAGTCAAAGAACATAATGACTTTACAGTGTTTCTGGTTGTCGGAATAACAGATAACGGCAAGATGCATATTCTCGATATGCTGCGCGGCAAATGGGAAGCTCCTGACTTACGCAAGCAGCTTGTTTATCTCTGGACAAAATGGAATAATCCGCAAATACACAACCTTAACTGTTCAGGGGTATACATAGAGGACAAAGCAAGCGGGACCGGTTTAATTCAGGAATTCAGCACAAACACAAGCGTTCCTGTGTTTGCTGTTCAAACTGATAAAGACAAATTAACACGTGTAGAAGCAATGCTACCGCATCTTGAAGCAGGGAACATTTTGCTTCCTGTTGATGAGAATTATGGGTCTAATCTGGATGTAATAAGCGAATGCCAGGCTTTTACACGTGATGACAGCCACAAACACGATGACATTATTGATGCTCTCTGCATAGCAGTTCAAGAGGGATTAGCACAGTTAGAAGTTTCTATTTTAGACTTTTTCAGGTAATTTATGACAAATAAAAGCAACACATCCCGTAAATATGTCAACAAAAATAGACAGGTACAAAAGATGCATAAAGCTGTTAATTCACTGGAAACAGCTTTGCGTATTGGCGGTAATGCTTGGAATGACAGCCTTAGCACATGGAATGCTTACACCAATATAAAATATGACCTGATTAGCTGGCAGCAGTATCTTATCAATAATCTTTATAAAACTTACGGTATTCTTGCAACAATCGTAAAACAGCCTGTTGATGACGCATTCAGAAACGGTGCATTTGAGCTTGAAAGCGATACATTAAGCGCAGAAGAGCTTGAAGAATTATACAATACCCTGATTATGAGCGGGGATATGCTTGCATTCAAAAAAATCGGATACTGGGCAAGATGTTTTGGCGGCTCTGCGCTTATCGCTCTTACAGGTGATTTGAAAAGGCCTTTAAATAAAAATAAACTTGAAGGGCAACCCCTTGAATTTCTTGCTGTTGACCGCTGGAGATTACAGTATTCTAAAAGCAATATAAATATTCCTGATGGGATTTTTAATGTAATCCAAACAGAAAGAACAGAAGCAAATACTCTAAATCAAATAGACTATTCCAAACTCAAAATAATGAAAGGTGTTGAAGCTCCTTTTATTATTGAGCAGGAACTACAAGGCTGGGGAATGTCTGTATTTGAACAAATATTTCAACAATGCTCACAATATTTTAAATCACAAAATGTTATTTTTGAACTTCTTGACGAAGCTAAAACAGATATTTTAAAACTATCAACCCTTTCTGCCGCTCTCTCATCTGCAAACGGTGAGGTAGCATTACAGCGTATGGTTGATATGATTGCACGTTGTAAGAATTATAAGTCTCAAATAACACTATCTACAAGCGATGATTATGAACAGAAGCAAATAAGTTTCAGCGGGCTGGCTGAAATTATGAAAGAAATACGTATTTTGATTTCAGCCTGCGCCAAAATGCCTATTGCTAAAATTTGGGGCATAGGTTCAAGCGGGTTCTCATCAGGTGAAGATGACCTCGAAAACTACAACGCTATGGTTGAAAATGAGGTCAGAGAGCCAATGATGCCTATTATTAAATGGGCGATTGACCTAAGATGTTTTCAGCTGTTTGGGCGTAAAATCCCTGATTTGCGAATAATCTGGAAACCTTTACGTGTTCTTAGTGCCATTGATATGCAGAATATCGATGACCATAAGGTCGCGAATGCATTGCAGCTTTTTGACAGGCAATTACTATCACCTCAAGAGATTATGGAGTATCTGAAAAAAGAAAACATCTTTGTTATGGATACAAAAGCCATAAGGGGCGAGTTAGAGGATGAACCGTTATTTAACAACCAGACGCAGGACACAACCAAACTTGTTGATATTACAAAAGAATGATAAAAATTAAAGATATTAAAAATAAAAAAATCTACGAGAATATCATTTTTAAGCAGTTGTTCAGCTATCTTGATGAGGGCATATTTAAGCCTCTCTTTGAGATTATGAATTATAATCCTCAAAAGGCAAAGAATGACAGTAACCAGATAACAGAGGCTTTAAAATCCGGTGCAATAATCTACACAGATGAGGGCTTTAAGGCTAAATATAAGTTTACTAATGCACAGTCAGCAGAACTGGAACGCTGGGGCGCTAAATATAACAAGTGGACAAAGACTTATCAAATCGCATATAACAATATCCCGAATAATGTTCTTGTCGCCTTATCAGAAAATCAAATAAGGCAGCAGGCACAGATTAAGGCTGTTCAAAATTTTATCAAAGAACTTAACGCAAATCTGTCTTATATGATTGACACAATGATATTTGACACGCAGGTTGAAACAATTCTTGACGACGCCGGGAACACTTTAAAACAAAATACCAAAAAGCTCAATGTAATTGTTCCTGAACTTGATGAAAACCAGAAGCAGGCTATTGCAAAAAATTACACATATAATATGCGTTTCTGGGTTAAAGAATGGACAAGGGAACATCTAATCCCTGAAATGCGCCAAAGAGTTCAGGAAGCTGTATTAAACGGTTACAGAGCTGATTACGTCCAGAAAATGCTTGAAAAGGAATTCGGGATTGCGAAACGCAAAGCGAAATTTCTTGCACGCAATGAAACAGCCATAATGCTTGCAGAGTACCGCAAAACAGAGTATCAGAAAATAGGTGTTAATCATTTTATCTGGTCTACAACAATGGACGGCAGGGAACGGGAATTGCATAAAGAACTTAACGGGAGAGTGTTTAGGTTTGATAACCCGCCTGTAATTGATGAAAAAGGCACAAGAGGCTTGCCTGGCGAAACATATAATTGCCGGTGCCATATTATCCCGTATATTCCAAACAGTCCAATATAGGTAAAAGAATGAAAGCAATAAACAAAGTATTTTTAGGACAGGAAAATAAAGGACGCGGAAGATATTTTAAATCCCGTTTTATAGAGGCAGGACTTGTACAGTATGATTTTGGGCTTTGTCTTTTAACAAAAGAAAATCTGGACAGATTTGTTCAGGGATTTGTCGGCTGTCCTGTAATTATTGACCATAACGAAGTATATGACAATAATGCAGAAGATTTACGCGTAGGGGCAGTATCCCGTGTCTGGTTTGATGAAACTGACGGTTACTACTGGTGTGAAGGAATTATATGGGATGAAAAAGCACTTGATTTAATCCTTAATAAAGGCTGGAGCGTTTCCTGTCAGTATGACATCACAGAAATTGACGAACAGGGGGGAATACATAACGGAATAGAATTTGACAAAACGATATTAAACGGTTCTTTTGAACACCTTGCGCTTGTGGATGCCCCACGCTATGAAGCAGCATTGATTGCGGTTAATTCTGTCGGTAAAAAGAAGTTTTTATACAACAAAGCGATAAATGCAAACTTTAAAGAAGAAGAACACCCGAGAGATAATGACGGGAAATTTATTGATGGTAATAATGGTATAAATCCAAACTACAAAGAAGATTTAAAGCAATTTATTGAAAAGGCAAAATCGAATCCAAACGAACGACAAAAGTTACAAATCGGGATTGTATCAGATAAACTAAAGGAAGCGGCAAAAGATAATGGGTATGATTTATCTGACTATAATCATGAATTAGATGTATCAGGAACACGTCATACCATTAAACAGCATGGAAATGTTAAAAAAGAAGAGAGCAGAGGACAAATCCCTATTACAGACGCGGATTTTGAACGAATACCGGATATCATTTATGATTACGACAATGTAGAGTTTGGTGAAGAAGATAGCAAAGGAACACCTTTAATTAAGTATCATAAAAAATTTGATGACGGTACATCTATTTACGTTGAAGAAATCCGGACTAAACATAAAAAATTAACTATAAAAACAATGTATAAGACTAAAAAAGCTAGCAATTCAGGCATTTTTGCAAAAAATTCGCAACGCTCCGAATATACTAGCACTATTATTATAACCGATTTTACACAGGATTTCAACCCTAACATTACAGAACATAAAGCACAAAATAGCAAGGAGACAGATATGGGAATTATTGAAGATTTGGAAAAATTAATCCTAAAGGCAAGAAATAAAGGAGAAGAAATGAAATCAAAAAATGAAGATGTAGACAAACGTAAAATTCTACGTGAAGCTGATGCAATTGCAATGAAGCCGGCATCAGAATTTGACGGAGGCGAAGAAGAAAAATTCAGAACGCTGACAAAAAAACTTGAAGAGTTGAGTTACGAAAAGTCCGAAGCAGGAACAGCTGATAACAAGGCTAAAAACGAGGATGAGGACAACAAAGACAAAGAAGAAGCTAAAAACAAATGCCGCAACGAAGAAGAGGAAGAAGAAAAACCGAAAAACAAACGCGGTAAAAACGAAGATGACGAGGAAGAAGACGAAGATAAAGAAGACGAATACGACAAATTAAAACGTGAAGTCGATGATGAAGCCAAAAATAAGGCTAAAAACAAAGCCCGTAACAGTATTAACGACTTTAAAAAGTCTTTCTATGACTATAATAGCGGCAGCTATGGTACCGGGTATATTTCCCAGAAAAAAGCGATTAAGCTGGGCAAACAGATTTTCTAAATAACAGGAAACACGAATTACAAATAACTTCGCATTTCTCAAACAGTGGAGAAAAGGCGACATTGAAGCTCTGTGGGAGCTTCTTTTTTTTACAAAAAATTTTAAATAAGGAGTATAAAAATGGCACTTTCATTAACAAATTTCAGAATTGAACCCGTTGACGGAATGCTTGCATTATTACCTAATCAGCCGATCTTGCAGGGCTGCCAGGTATCAACTGCACAATCCGAAACCCCGCTTGTCGCAGGTGATATTGTCGCTATTGACGGGACAAATGCAAAACAGGGTATTATTACCGTAAAAAAAGCAGTAGTAACTGATACCCCATTAGGTATCGTTTTAACAGACCCTATCAAAACAAGCTTTGCAGCACTTGATAGAGTTTCAGTTATTCCGGTTAACTGCTATTGCTACAAAACAGCTAATGCAAATATAACAGCAGGGGCAAAACTTCAATTTACAGCTGACGGAAAAGTTGCAGCAACATCTACCGCACAAAACGGTTATATCGGTATTGCACTAACTAACGCAACTGCTGCAGATCAATTAATTATTGTACAGGTTCAGCCGGGTATGGAACCCGCAGCCGCAGCAGCGTAGGAGGAGAAACAATGACTAATAAATTAATTTTTGATGCGGAAAATTACGCACGTAAAACATACAAGGCAATTAACGCTTTATTTGATATTCCTGGACGCGGTGTTATTCAAACAGTTGACACATTAACCGAAATTGTTACCGGAGTTGTTGATGCTAAATACTATGAATTAGCAGGACAAACACCATCCGACTTTTTAAACATTGATGTAGGACGCGGAGCTTATTCAACAGGGTTGTTCCAGTTTACAACAGCTTATGTCGGTGCTACATTCAAAGAATGTTTAATCAATCCTGCATCTAACGCAATAAACGCAAATGCTAATTCTTCAATTGCTATTGATGGTATAAACATTCCTAATAACTTCTATGCACAACGCTATGCCGTCAGACAGGAAGCTATTAAAATGGCTGCTAGAAATGCTGTAAACTTCGATATTGTTGAACAGAACGAAAAGGCAAGAGCTAAGAATTATCAACTCGGCTTCCAGGAAACAATGTTCTTAGGACTTGGCGACGGCAGAACTTACGGGCTTTTAAATCAGCCGAATGTTACTGTTAATACATCATTATTACCTGTTGCTCCTGAAAAAATGAGCACTGCGCAGATTAAAACATTTGCAGCAACAGCACTTGCAACATCATTTGCAGCATCAAATAACACAATTATGCCTAACAGATGGTGTATGCCAACACGTTCTGCACTTGCTTTAGGCATCCCTTACGGCGATACATTCGGAATGCCAACTGTTAAGGAAGTTCTTGAAAAAGCATTTAAAGAAGCCGGCGCACCTTCTGATTTCAAAATTGTTCATACTGTATACAATAATGATGCAGGTACAGGCGGTAAAGGCAGACACGTATTCTATAATACAGATGTTGATAACATTGTAATGTGTGCTCCGCTTGTTTATACACCGCATCCGCTGTATGCCCAAGGCTCATTAGACTTAATTTCTGATGCAGAAGCACAATTTACAGGCGTATGGGTAAAACGTGAAGGTTCAATCTTATACGCAGATGAACAGGCATAAGGAGGAACAATGAAACTATATAATAAATCAACACATTCCTTTTCTCACGCATATTTGAATGATGATAAAGAAACAGTTTATCTCATTTTGAAACCGCAGAAAACATTGGATGTACCTGATGATATAGCTGAACTGTGGTTAAAATATGACGGAGTAGAAAAATATGTTGCTCCTGAAGATATTGAAAAAGCCGCAGCTGAAAAAGCCAGAGCAATGGAAGAAAAAATCAAAGCCGAGGCTAAGGCAGAAGCTCAAGAAGAAATCGACAAACTAAAAGCCGAACTTGAAAAAGCCAAAGCCGCAGCAGGAAAAGCAGCTAAAAAGTCATAAGTTGTATCCCTAACCATAGAAGTAAAAGAGCGGATTTTCGGTAGGGCGCCGGTGAGCGACAGCGAACCCAGCCCGAAAGGTGTCGGGAAACCACGCTTTTCCGACACCCCGAATAATCCAAGACAGAGGATGAAATGAATAACGATATTTTTAAAACTGTAACAGTAGAACAATTTAAAGAATATTTTTTCAGGGATTTCTCTTTTTTACCTCTCTATGCTGACGGGCTGACATATTGGACAGGTGATATTGTTTATTATGACAATAACTTTTATAAGTCATTGATAGACGATAATATAACCTCTCCTGACAATACCGAAAACTGGCAAAAAGTCAAAGGTAACATAAATGATTATGTACAGGATAAAGATATTGAGCGCGCTATGACGCAGGCCTTATCAGCTGCAAATGCTAGATTTGGGATTGATAATGATGATAAAATAATGATTTATCTTCACCTTGTTGCCTTTTATCTGCAAATGGATTTAAACACTGCATCATCAGGCGGAGGGTTTGTAGGAATTACAACCTCAAAAAGTGTTGGCGATGTTTCAGAGAGTTATACAATTCCGCAGTGGGTAACAGAAAATCCCGTATTCAGTATATTTACACAAAACGGTTTCGGACTTAAATATTTATCTTTAATCCTTCCTTACATTTCATGTCCGATACTTTTCAGCAGAGGGGGTACAACAATTGGCTGAACAAGACAGCAGTATGAAGTTTAGCAATAAAAATCTTGATGAGATTATAAAAGCTCTGCGAAAAAAGATTATATTACGTATAGGAATTATGGGGGCTGATGCGCAGACAGAGCATGAAGGCGACGGATTAACAAATGCGCGGTTAGGAGCTGTTCATGAGTTTGGTGCAAGTATAAATCACCCCGGCGGAACTCCATACAAAATAACAGAAAACGGGATAGCACAATTTGTTTCCAAAGAACAAGGGGAAGGGTTGCCTAAGACTAAACCACATACAATAAAAATTCCAAGACGTTCATTTTTGCTTGAACCCTTACAGGAAAAATTAAACCTTACAACCGATGAAAACAAATATTTAAGAAAAGAATTATTCAAGCGTTATTTTGATGATAAAACACCTGAAAAATTTTATAAGGCACTTGGAACTAAAGCCTTACAGATTGTAGACCAGGCATTTATGACAAACGGATATAACCAGTGGACATCGTTATCACAAGCTTATTTAAAGCGTAAAATCAATTCAGTTAAATCCAAAAAGAAACGTGAAGAATACGCCGCAAATAATAAGATACTTATTAGAAGCGGAGCGTTAAGACGTTCTATAAGCATGAAGATTATTAAACCGCAATGATAAATACAAATTCAAACCTGCCTAATATGTCTAATACCATTAAGGGCTGGTTTTTAAACATAAGTTTTGAATACGTTGAACGCTATCAGGACGGAGCAGACTGGGTAGAAGGCACTCCGCAGATTATAAACACAAAAGGTGTTGTTCGTCCGCCTTCTGATGAAGATTTAAAGATTTATCCCGAAGGTGCATGGTCCTGGCAATGGCTGCAAATACACTGTCTGCCGAATGCTGATATGGATACAAATAATTATGTAATATATGACAATATTAAATACAAAATTATGCAGAAAAAAGATTACAGAAAGTACGGATACATCAGATATACATTACTTGAAGCATACAAAGCGGATGAATTAAATAATGAGTGATACATTAAACCTTTTAAAACAGCTTATTGATACACAGCTTAATATGCCGAAAGGGCGTGTCTGGGCGGCAAATTCAGACAACACCTTACCGAAAGATAAAAAACTTTTTATTGTTCTAAAAATTGATGAAGTAAAGCCTTATGCAAATAATCTTAAATATGAATACACCGCTGAGGGCGTAAATGAGATTTTAACCACAAGCGTAGCGGAAGATATAACAATTGCCCTGCTATCCCGTAATACAGAAGCAAGAGACAGGGCTTATGAAATTTTACAGGCTTTAAATTCAACATTATCCCAACAATTACAAGAAAAAAACAAAATGCATATTTCAAGATTAGGCAATATTTATGATGCCTCTTTCCTTGAGGCAACAGCATTTTTAAACCGATATGACATACGTATCAGGGTTATAAGAAGTTATGAAAAAGTTAACCCTGTAGACTATTACGACAAATTTCGAATACCAGAAATTCATCTGGAAGCATAACAAAGGAGTATAAAAAATGGCAGTAAATCAAATTCCTATAAGCTATGTTGTTAATGTCAGCATAGCCGAACAGCCTGCAGGTTTAGCACCTAAACAGCTAAGTACATTATTAATTTTAACAGAAGATACACCGGTATCACCATTGGCAGGAGATTATATAATTGCACGCAGTTCACGGACAGTTGAACAAAATTTCGGTACAGGTAAAGCCAGTACCAATATGGCGCAGATAATATTCAGCCAAAATCCGAATATCCTTGCTAATAGCGGATATGTTATTGTTGCACCATATAAAGAAGAAGAAACAACAGCAGAAGCGATTGCAAGGTTATCAACCCAAATTTATTTTGAAGGCATTTTAACAACAAAGGACTTAGAAGACGAAGAAGCAGGAGAAGCAAGTGCAGCAGTAGAGGCAACAGACGATAAGATATTCTTCCTGCCGTCGTCTGATGTTAATGCCCTGCAAACATCTAACGGTTTATTTTATAAACTCCGCAGCAATAATCAGACTAAATGTCTGCTTTACACATATGGGGCTGATGATGATACTAAAAAAGCCAATGCAAAACTCTTTGCGGCAGCTTACGCATCGCGCGGTTTATCTGTAAACTACAGCGGTTCTAATACCTGTATTACAATGAATTTGAAGGACTTAACAGGTATTGAAGCAGATACAAATATTACTGAAACCATATTACAGCAATGCTCAAATTTAGGCGTTGACTGTTTCCCGTCTATTGCAGGACTTGCAAAGGTTATTTCAAACAGGGGCGATGGATTATATTTTGACCAGGTAGCTAATAGAATATGGCTTACAAGCACAATTCAAACCAATATATTTAATGTTCTTGCAACAACAAGGACTAAAATTCCGCAAACCGAACCCGGTATGAACCTTTTAAAATCTGCAATCTATGATACTTTTGACCAGGCAGTTACAAACGGTATGATAGCGCCGGGTAAGTGGAATTCTTCCGACACTTTTGGGAATTTAGAAGATTTTCACAGAAATATACTTGAAACTGGATATTACATATATTCTACCCCTGTAACCGAGCAGGCACAGGCGGAACGCGAACAGAGAAAAGCCCCGCTTATTCAATGCGCAGGTAAAGAGGCCGGAGCTATTCATAACAGCGATATAATGATTTACTTAGAAGCATAGCGTGAGCGAGCTGAGGGCGACGACTTTGCGGTGTCGGTTCGCGAGAGCGAAACGAGCAGGCAAAGGCTAGACCCGTTAATAGCGAGTGAGCAAGAAAAAGGAGAAATAATAAATGGATGCATATACAGGGCAAGACACCATAGTAGTTGAAGATTATGATGGTAAATTTACATTAAGTGATTTTGCAGACGGTATTGTCGCGGAAATAACAGCACCTAATGAAGCCTCAACTACAAATACGGGTTATAACGGGAATTCTCTCGGAGCACATAACGAACCGGGCAGACAAAGGCAAGTTACATTAAGGCTTGTAAAAGGCTCAGATGATGATAAAAGATTTAACACATCTTATACATTCTGGCAAAACAGGGATTTGCGTTTCAAACCGTTAAAAATGGAATTTACAAAACGAGTATCACATTCTGACGGTTCCGTAACTAATGAAACACAGCAATGTTTATTCGGACTTCCTCTCAATCCTCCGGTCCCGATGGTTGATACAACAGGGAATACAGATCAAGTTGTATCAGTTTATACATTCAGATTTGGAAATAGTAAGAGGACATTGTAATGCGTAAATACAAGTTAAGCAGCGGAAAGATTGTAGAATTTGAACTAGCACCCGTTGAAACAGGGTTAAACCTTTTCAGAACAGTTGTAAATGAAACAAAAGGCACAGGTTTAAAACTCGAAATTGAAGAAGGGGACACAATTTTTAATCTTATTTTTGGGAAAAACGCAGATACAGCACTTGCCGTAATGAGTTCTGAAAACGTATTTAATGCGGTTTATGAATGCTGTAAAATGGTTAAATATGATAATAAACCGTTTACGCTTGAATTATTCAATGAAGAAAAAGCCCGCCAGGACTTACTGCCTGTAATTCAGCTTGTAGGATTAGAGAATTTATCCCCTTTTTTTCCAAGTCTCCGTTTAGTTTTCGATACCCTCATTTCAGACCTCTTGATGAAATAAGAGTTCCTGAAATAGAGATAAAACTAAACTGGGTTGATTACTGGGCAATAAGATTATCTAAAGCCGGTTATGGCGATGTTAAAACAATTAAGGCGTGCGATGCTGAAACATTCTTAAACATAATTCATTATGAAACGTTCATTGTTGAATATGAACGGCAGGTAAGAGATTTGAATACAGGTAACAGGTAATGGCAGAAGGAAACAGCGGACAATCTAAAGGCTTAGGCGAATTATTTGTAGAGTTTGGACAAAAAGGCGGTTTGGGCTTAATGAAAGCCCTTAACGGTATTTCTGCCCAATTCTTATTAACAAAAAATACCGCACAGCAAGCCATTAATATGGTTAAGGATTTCAGCAAAAACGCGCTGAATACGACTGTATCAATGGACAAATTCAGTTCTGTAACAGGGATTTCTGCTGAAAAACTACAAAAATGGAATGTATGGCTAAAGCTAAATAATTACAGTACGGAGCAATTTTTAGGAAATATAAAGTCTCTTCAGGAGAATATGCTTGATATTCAAATGGGGCGGGGAAATTTAAAAGGCTGGACTTTACTAGGTCTTGACCCGCATAATTTTGATTTCAAAAAACCTGATGAAGCACTAGCTGCCATTTTAAAACGTTTACAGCAGGTAAATGAAGCAACAGGAGCACTTGCACTGCGTGAAATGGGATTATCGCAGGATTTGTTATATCTTGCGAAACAGGCTAACAATCAGTTTGATGAAAGATTACTGCTTACAGATAAAGAACTTGATAACTTAAGAAAACAACAAGCCGGCTGGAATGCGTTAGGTGCTACCTGGCAAGCTGCACAAGATAAATTCATTGCTAATCAACAGTGGATAAATAATTTACTTGAAATTACAAACAAACTCTTAAGTTACCCATGGCAGAACAAAGAAGAACAACAATATACAAAAACTAAAACTAAAAATTTTGCGATAAATGCAAATAATTCTTTACAAAGTTGGATTTGGAAGGATAATTTTATAAGCGAAAAACTGCCGGCTCCGTTGAGAGTGACAGCCTTTGCAGAAAGTTATTTACTGGAAAAATTCAAATCACCGGTACCCAAAAAGCCAAAAGAAGAGCATAATATAACATCACCGCTAAAAACTCAACCGGCAACTGATATATCCAACCGTGGCACAGTAGGAAACGAAATACCGCAGCCAATTAAGCAGCCACTAAACACAGGAAACGAACAGCAAGTAATTAATCTTGTTCCGGCAGATGATTTAAACAATCAGCCATCTATACCAGAAAAACTCCCGCCTGTTCCAAATAATTTAACCTCATACAACACAAGCAACGTAATAAACATAAATCAGACTATAAACAGTAATGCTGACGCTTCACTTGTTGCAAATGAAGCAACAAGCACTCTCATACGCAGTCTTTCACAGATAGAATTGAACAACCCGCAGGTAGTATAATGGTATTTCAGATAACAGCAGATTATTTCAGTTTAATAAACCAGAAATCAGCAAAATTTTCCCCTAAAGAACTATGGACTAACATCTGTCAGGATGTTGTTGATATAAATATCGGGGATGCTGTTGTTCAGATACTAGGACAGACAGGAATTGCAGGGTTTAAGTTCCATATACAGGAGCAAGAGCGCATTGAATTTGACAGCCAGATAACAACACATTACGTCGAAGATAACAGGCCGGTGCAAGATCATATTGCACATAATCCTGTAATGATAACTGTTAAGGGACTGCAAGGGGATTTTTTCTATTCAGTTAACCCGATAGAAGATACATTAGCACTTGTTACTCCTACAATGTCCCTTGTGAAACAGTTTGTACCTAAAGTAAGCGATTTTGTAAAACAGCAAAAATCAAAAAATATTGTTGACAGTGCAGGCAAAGCTGTAAAAATATCAAACGGCGGATATGCCTTGACAGGCTCCGTAACAAATACAACCACAACAAATTTTAATACTGTTGATTTATTCAGCATTTTTCAGGATTTGTACAAGCTGACATCAGCACAAACAAGGGCTTATTACTTTTTTAAAGCTCTATATAAATCAAAAGCCCTGTTCTCAGTTGAAACGAGCTGGGAACGATATGACAATATGGTGTTAAAGTCAATGATACCAATCAGGGACAATTCACTTGATATAAGCGATTATACACTTACATTTCAGCAGATAAATTTTGTACAAAGTATGGTGCTTGACTTGAAAAACACAGCCGGTAGAACACGCCAGCAAATTGCACAAACCCAAAATAAAGGCACGCAAAAAGGAACTTACAAGCAGACTATACCATCAACATAGGCAATTAAAATGTATCAAATTTCAACACTGGATAATTCCCCAAAACAGCAAATAAAAATCCCGCTTGAGAATAACCAGTTTTTAACTCTATATCTTGAGTACAGAGCAAATCAACAAGGGTGGTTTTTTAATTTTACCTATAATGAAACCACTTATACAAATCTAAGACTTGTAACCGCTTATAATATGTTAAGAGCATACAGAAGCTACCTGCCGTTTGGATTGCGCTGTGATACTCTTGACGGGCTTGAACCTACTGATATTGATGATTTTTCAACCGGATATGCACAAGTTTATACCCTTACATCCGAAGATGTTGAAGCAATAGAAGCTAATTATTATGGAAAAATTTAACCGTAATTACGAAATTGTATTTGAAGTCGGGTACAGAAAAGATTTTCTTGAGTATGTTCCGCAGCTGACAATAACCGTTCAATATCCGTTTACCTTAAAGTTTGATGTTAATAGAGGTGTATGGTCAGATGCAAATAGCGGAAATTTTCAACTTTATAACCTCGGCTATGATGTACAGGCTCATTTATGGAAAGACAGAGCAGACCAGACAAAATATGTTACAATGTGGGTGTATGCAGGTTACACCTATAAAGATGACGTTAAACCGCTTATATTTTTCGGTGATGTCCAAGAGTGCACAAGCTACAGAACAGGCGTTGATTTTATAACTGATATTCAGGCAACAGACGGCGGGTATCTTTTCCAGTATGGATTTGTAAATAAAACATTTTCAAAAAATGCCAACTTCCAACTACTTTTAAAAGAACTTCTGGCAGGTGTACCTACATGCGAAGTAGGTTATGTTACCTCCAATGTAAAACCGTTAAGAAAACGCGGCAGAACATTCATAGGTCAAACTATGAAACTTCTGGAGGCATACGACTTTGATGAGGTTTTTGTTGATAATGGACAGCTGCACATTTTAGGTAAAAATGATGTTGTCCCCGGGCAATTAATGGTTTTAAATGCAGATACAGGAATGCTTGGAACACCGCGAAGAGGTGAAACAACTCTAAATGTTGATACAATTTTTGAACCTCAATTAGTTGTAGGACAAGCTCTAAGTTTGCAAAGCAAAATCTACCCATTTTTAAACCAGAATTATAAAATAGTAGGTTTACGTCACTACGGCACAATCAGCCCTGTTGAATGCGGGAATCTATATACAAGTGTAAGTCTTTCGCTTGGTGATGCGGTATTCAACGAACTTAAAAAACAAGCAAACACATATACCGGTGCAACATCAGGGCGTTGGATAAAACCTGTTACAGGCGCAAATGTAAGAATTACAAGTGCGTTCGGGTATCGTCCCCAACCGACAGCGGGGGCAAGTACTAACCATGAAGGCATAGATATAGGCGCACCCTATGATACACCTGTTAAGGCTCCAGCAAACGGTACGGTTAATTTTGTAGGTTCCGCAGGCGGATATGGTAATGCCATATATATAGACAACGGAACTGTTAAAGGCAAACGTGTAAGCAGCCGATACGGTCATTTAAACCGATATATTGTTGCTATGGGAACAAAGGTTACACAGGGACAGACAATAGGCTATGTCGGGTCTACCGGTAAAAACTCGAAAGGGCAGCCAACTTCAACAGGTCCACATTTACATTTTGAGGTAAGGGAAAACGGAAAGCCTGTTAACCCAATCAGTTATATAGGTACATATTAATGACAAGACAGGTATCAAAAACAAACCCAACACTTGAATATACATTATCAGTTGTGCAGCAGGCAGTAATGAGTAATCTTAACTGCAATAATATAGGAAGAATAGTAAAATTTTATCCTGAAAGCTTTACGGCAGATGTGGAATTAATGCAGCAAAAACAATTTTATAATATTAATTATGCTGCACCTTATCTTGTAGACGTTCCGATAATTGTTATAGGCGGTACTAACAGCGGAATTACAATGCCTGATTATGAAGGCTGTTACTGTCACTTAGCGTTTATGGACAGAAATATTGACGCGTGGTATGAAACCGGTGAAGCTTATCCGCCTGACGATGCCAGAATGCACGATTTCTCAGACGCCGTTGCCTTAGTAGGACTTCACAGTCTGCAAAACCCTGTTGCCAATTATGAACAGGGGGTATTAAATATCTGGAACGGAACTGACACATCAAACTGTAAACTTCAGATAAAAGAAAAAAGCTTTAATGTGAATGTTGTATCCACCCCGCCTGAAGAAAGCGAATATGAAGCATCAGTAGTAAATTCTACTTTTATGATTGATGATAAATTCAAAATAGCGAATGCTTCTCAGAATTTATTAACATTAATTACCAATTTGTTAACAGCCTGTGAAAATATAGCGGTAACACCTAATACAGGTGTGATTACACCGCAAAGTAAACAGACTTTTACTGATTTAAAAACAACTTTTGCGGAATTATTAAAATGAGCATACGAAATTTAGACGAAAATCATGATTGGACATTTGGGGCAGGTCGTTCAAATTACCTGAACTATGATGCCGAAATCGGTTTAAATATTAAAACAAGACTTTTATCATTTCTTGGTGATTGCTTTTTTGATACCGATGCCGGTATTGACTGGTTTAACCTGCTTGAATACAATCGCTCCGCACAATTACAAAGCAGTATAGAAAAAACTATTGCTAAGACTGAAGGTGTAGTAAAAGTCAACAACGTTAATGTTATTACAAATGCAGACAGAACACTTTCTATACAATACAGCGTTTCTACAATTTACAGCACAGACTATCAAGGACAGGTAGAATTCAATTATGGCAGATAATTATTTTTCACAAACTGGTTTAGTAACACAATCACTGAATGATATTATAGAAGAAATTACAGGTAAATATAAAGAAATTTACGGTAATGATATAAATGTTGACCAGAATACACCTGACGGGCAAATGATAAATTTGCTTGCCCAGATGAAAAAAGATATTCTTGATTTGCTTGTACAATATAATTCCAATATTGATGTTGATCAGGTTCAAGGGATAGCACAGCAGATTTTATACAAGCTTAATGGGCTTGAAATCAAGTCATATACATACAGCTATGTTAATGTTCAGATAACAACAAACAGCCCGACAAATCTGCAGGGGCTTGACCAGAATATTAACAGCGCCGAAGGTACAGGATATACGATTCAGGACACAAACGGTAACCGTTGGATACTGGCAAACAGTATAACAAATTTAAACGGTACTAGTGAATATCCATTTAGGGCTGCTGATTTAGGCGGAATTCAATGCTTACCCAATACAGTAACTTTACCCGAAACGATAGTCAGCGGTGTAGTATCTGTTACGAATCCCGCAGTAAATTATATAACAGGCGACACAGGTGAGAGCTCATCAGAATTCAGGCAGAGAAGAAATCAAACGATGTCTATACCTTCTCAAGGATTTGATGAAGCTATAGAATCACAACTTTTAAATCTTGATACAGTTACTCAGGTAAAAGTTTACGACAACAGAAAATCTGTTGAGGTAGATGGGATTCCTGCTCATACAATTTGGGTTGTTGTTGAAGGCGGTCAAAATACCGAAATAGGCGATATAATTTATGCAAATATCCCGCCCGGGATACCTATGAAAGGCAAGATTGAAGTTCTGGTAAGCAAGTCAAACGGGGAATTAACCCCTGTTTATTTTGACCGCGGGACAGCAGAGAACTTATATGTGAAAGCGACTATTCAAAATCTTAATTCAGATGAAATAGATCAGGATTATATTAAAAATGAGATGTCAACAAATCTTACATATAATATTGATGAAAGCGCAGATACAGCAACAATCACATCTGTAATGCGTGATATTTTAAACAATTCAGGAGTTCCTTACAATATTACAGTTTCAGCTGACAATTCAAACTGGTATGAAATTGTAAAACCTTCCGTATTAGGAACTTATTTTTCATTAGCACCGGAAAATATAACTTTAACAATAATTCCAAACGCTTAAATTTAGAGGAAAAATGTCATACACAGATGAAGAATTAGCGCAGCTTGTAGAAGAAGTTGCAACAAATTATGCTGATTTATTAATCCTACAATACAGAGTCTGCCCAAAAGCGCGTGCGACAATAAAAATGTTTGTGGAAGAACTGCTTTGCAATGGGTTCATATTCCAGTTTGAAAATATTTTAGACATAGATATAGCCTTTGATTATATTCTTAATTTGATAGGCAAGCTTGTCAAATGTCCTAGATATATTCCCGGTATGGGAAATCTTGCAACAGAAGATTACCGCCAGCTTTTAAAATTCAAAATACTAGTTAATATTCTAAGGGCTTCCCAAAAAGAAATGGATGATACCCTCTATACATTATTTGGTAATGATATTGTTTTAAGAAATAACCAGAATTTAACAATTACTTATATTATTTCAAGTTCACTTTTTAATGCTTTAACAGCAGCATTAAAACTCCGTTATTTCAGGGCACCCTGCGGGGTTGAGTTTGAATATGTTCTTGTAGTTCCCAAACCGACAAAATTATTCGCATTTAGGCGCGTCAAAGGTTATAAAACACCTGTCGGATTTTCACTCGTCAATGCACCTAAAGAAGGAACATTTTTAACTGTAAAAAATATTGAAAATATAAACGATAGTGTAATAGAGCAATAATTCAGGAGATTTAATTATGGCAAAATTGCCGAGAGTAACACAAAAAATATTTGCAGAAAATTCAGGAAATAATGATATAACAGTTTTCGGTACCGCTAAAAATGGTAACGATGCTGTTTTTACAAAAGATATAAGCCAAATAATGAATTCAGACGCTTTTTCACAGGGTTGGGGTTCTGCTACTCTGACAGATGATGCCCCGTTTCAGGAGGATATGAACGGCGTTCAGCTTGCTTTGAGCCAGCAGCTTGCATATTTTTTCGAAAATGGAATACCAGAATGGGATGAAAATACTACATACTTTGCAAATACATCTTTTTGTCAAATAAATGGTATCTGGTATCAATCATTAACCGACAATAACATAGGAAATAATCCCACAACAGATACCACAAACTGGCATAAAATAGATTTGAATAAATTAGAGTCTGACCTATCCAACCTCACCACCACCGGCCTGAACAAAATCAACCAATCAAAAGCTCTTGAAACAGGCAGTGTTTCTTCAGATAAAGACGTTTATGCGGATATTGCAAAGTATGCGCATTCAACTTTCGACAAGTCAAAGTTTGTAGTGAGCGGAAATCCAATTATTACCAATGACGGGATTGCAAGCGGGTTTAATACAGGGAACTTTCCTCAAACAGCAATCAGCATTAACTTGGCAACTCCTGTCATAGAAATCGGTTTTAGTTTTACTCCACAAGCAAATCAACCATTTAGCTATGTTGGTATTCTTAGTATCCCCAGCACAAATAGTGAAAATTTTGTTGTGGGTTATGAAACTTCTAAATCTAAATCCTATATGAGCTATGGTATTGGCAATGTAGAAGGAAGTTTTTGGAACAAATACGGTTCAAACAATCTATTACCAGATATTAAGCATTATTTGAAGATTTTAATAGATGGTTTAAATGTAAATATTTTTGTCTCAAATGATAAGCTAAATTGGGAGCTTGACGCCACAGGGACAATAACAACCCCATTAACAAGAACAGAAACCTTACGATTTGGCGTTGATAGGAATGGCCAACGTCCGCTGGCAGGCACTATAGATTTAAAAGATGTATATGTCAAATATTCAAATACGCCAGTCTTTTCCGGTAACATCACCGGCATAGACACAATCAAACCGGATGATTACACAGTTGTCGGCAGTCCGACAATCAGCGCTGATGGAATTTTAAGCAACTGCTCAAACGGGAATACTGTAAATTCAAAAGTCCAATTATCTCAATTAAAAGGAAAAAGCTGGACTATTAAGGGTAGTGCAACATTAGGAAGCTCAAATCATACTTTGGTAAAATTATCTTCTAGTGGAAATGGTAATTATACAAACTTTGGTTCAATTCTTTGGTTATGTTCTAGTAATATAGTAGCTTTTAACGCCAAAAGCGGTGTACAAGGCGATACTGACAATCAAGGCTCTCATATTTTATCTGGAAACAATCTGTTCAATACAGGTGATAAAGTATACTATACCTTATGTTTTGACTATCCAACAGGGAAATACTCTTTATATGTAGATAAGGTTGACGGTACAACTCTAATAGGAAACTGGACGCCAGCAACCGAAAACAAGGAATTGTATTATATCAATGCAAATCCGGATTTTTACATCTCATACGGTTCAGGTTCTGATAACAACCTGTATTTAACAACAGGGTCAATAGACTTAAATGTTTCTAGAATTTATGTAGAAGGTTCTTTAATCTACCAGCCCTGTCTCAAAATCCCCTACACTCAAAGCAAAACCGGTTCAAAAATAGTTGACGTAGCCTATCGCGACCGCGTTCAGGATATGTATGAACAATTCGGTTATGCCCCTTATTACACCATTGACGAGGAAAACAACGACTTCACGCTTCCAATGGGTGAAATGTACGGATTTTACGAAAAATATAAAAACTCGATTAATCAAATTTCCGACCAGCGTTTTCAGAAGTTATTAAACCTCTGTTATCCAATCGGGAAGCCCGTTCCCGAACAAAATAACGAACTGGCCGAAAATGAAGTCTGGCTGGAAGGTGCAATCGTCAACATTGCAGATTATCCGCTTCTTTTCCAAAAATACGGCACAAAATACGGTGGTGATGCTATAACTACTTTCGGATTACCTGATTTGAGAAATCGAACCTTTTGGGGCTCCCCTGACGGTTCTATAGGGTATTATGGCCCCGGATTACCAAACATACGCGGGGCATTTACATTTACAGGTGATGAGGTAGCCCGGCCAATTAACGGCGCAGCACGAGAGGCTTTTTATCTTGTGCAAAATGCAGAATATTCCACAACCTTAGAAAATACCGGGGGTAATAATTTGGTTAAAATTTTAGAGTTTGGCTTTAATGCAAACCAGTATAACTCAGTTTATCAAGACTCTTTAGCGGGATTGGTAGTTCCAAACTCGTTTAAAGTCCGCTTCAAAACAAGATACAAATAAGGAGATACCATGGAAGATATTCAAACAGAAACAACAGAAGAAATGCCGCTAATCCCGTTAGAACCGGCAAAACAATACGCACATCATTATGATAAAGATACTTTTGAATACTTATTCAAAACAGATGTTGATTATGACCGCGAGGCAAGCAGACGCTTAGGTTATAACGTGCCTTTACTCCCCGCCTGTGCAACATTAAAACGGGTTCCTGAATACAAAGAAAACGAAATTCCTGTATATTCATCACATACGGAACAACAAACTGCTACAGAACAAATTCCAGTATTTGATGAAGAAACCGGCGAAATAACATCTTATGAAGAACAGGAAAAAATTATAGATGTTCTAGTTGAAGAATGGACAATTAAGCCTGATTTTCGCAAGAATTTCTACAAAGTAGATGAAAACTTGACAGTTTCAGAAATAACAACAATCGGCGAGCAGGAAGGCTATTACATTATTGATAAGCCGACAGGTGAAGATATTAAGCAATTCCCTGACAAATACAAGATTGAAAATTCCGAAGTGGTGAAAAAATCCGATGAAGAATATGCGGCAGAGCAGGCACAGAAGGAACGCGAGCGTATAGCAATGTTAAAACTTACCGCGGCCGATGTAGAACGTGCGATTTACAAGGCCAAAGGAATGGACTTTGACGATGTTATTGCGGCGGTGGAAG
>PPYE01046526.1_pt1 | contig 35606 bp, 33 predicted proteins | sample 1559881 | NCBI WGS metagenome assembly PPYE01 (sample SAMN08240022, study PRJNA423297) | Human gut metagenome, whole genome shotgun sequencing project.
CTTTTGTTTTTTTGAAACGCTTTTTGAAATTCCTAATTGCATTACGAAGCCATTATACTTCCGATAAGTAAAATTATCACAAGTTGCGGGAGTGGGGAAAATCAGACGGGGGAGGAGATGGGAGAGAGGAACGGGAAGATAAAATTAAGAATAATTTCACAAAAAGGAAGTAAATTCCCACCGGGGCAAGTTGCTATAAAAGTCGAAGGATGTTATAATATAATAGATTTTTTATGAGGTGACGAAAGGAAGTAAATTCATGGCAAACAGAATAAAGAAGAAAGAGGAGACGAAAAGCAGCTATCAGGATAATGTTGCTTTGATCATGGGGGCATTTACGCTGATCGTTCTCTGCGTGCTTCCGCTGGTGTTCCACGATTTCTATTTTGATATTCTGGAGACAAAATATCAGTTTTATAGTGCAGCTGCAATCGCAGCACTCGTGATCATGGGCGGATATGGCCTGGCGAGCGGGAAGATGATCGAGTGGTTCTCAAAGTTTAATTTCCAGACATGGAGAAAGAGCATGAATGTGTGCGACTGGGCGATGCTGGCATTCTGGTTCTGCAACGTCCTTTCCTGGATATTCTGCAAAGATTGGAAATGGGAAGCGTTCTGGGGGACATCCGGACGTTATAATGGCGTGTTTCTTATGACCGTTTACATGGCTTCCTACTTTCTTGTAACCAGATTCTTTAAATTAAAACAATGGTATCTGGATGCATTCCTTGCAGTCGGTATCTTTGTATGCGTATTTGGAATCACGGATTATTTCCAGATGGATATTCTGGGATTTAAGGTAAACATGATGGATGAACAGAAAGCAATCTACACATCCACATTTGGCAACATCAATACTTATACGATCTATGTGGCGGCACTCTTAGCTGTTTCGATGGTTCTGTTCACACAGGAGAAGAACCAGAAGAGAATGCTCTGGTACTTCGGAAATATGGTATTATCAAGCTTTGCACTGATCATGGGTACCAGTGATAACGCGTACCTGTCCTTAGCGGCGATCTTTGGCCTGGCTCCGTTATGGTTATTCAGGACGAAGACAGGACTCCGCAGATATGTGATCTCCGCAGCCACATTTGTTACGGTGATCCTTTGCATCAATGGGATCAACCAGGCATATGCGTCTTCTGTACTTGGAATCGACAGTGCGTTTGGTCTGATTGCAAAGCAGAAATTCCTTCCGGTTCTTGCGGCACTTCTCTGGATCGCGAGTGCAGCACTTGTTGCTAGGAGCAGAAAGCCGCAGGCGCTGATGAACCGCACAAGCTCTGATGAGATGAATAAGATCGCGGTTTATATCTGGCTTGGCGTTATTGCTGTTGTGTGCCTTGGGGTTGTTTTTGTACTCTATGACGCAAACGCAGCGGGACATGCGGACAAATACGGTGCGATCAGTTCCTATGTCGTTTTTGATGATAACTGGGGAACACAGCGTGGTTATGTATGGAAGCGGGCAGTCGAGATCTTTACGAAGAAACTGACTCCGATTCAGAAGGTATTCGGATACGGCGCAGATACTTTTGCGCTTCTCATGCAGTACTATTTCCCGGCGGACATGCAGAATGGAAAGATGGTTATCTTTGACAGCGCTCATAACGAGTATTTGCATTATTTAGTTACCATTGGATTCGCCGGTATGGCATCTTATATTGTATTTATGATGTCTTCTGTTGTGGCTATGGCAAAGCGAATGAAAGAGCAGCCGGTCGTTGCGGCGGTTATGCTGGCTGTTTTAGCATACATGATCCAGGCGACTGTTAATATCAATCTGCCGATCGCTATGCCGATTATTCTGCAGCTGCTTGCTATGGGTGTTGGATGCAGGAAGACGGCGGTCAGTGAAGAAAAGAAAGACTGAGTAAGTAAATAAAACATATGAGACAATAATGGGGCAGGCAGATTTCTGCCCCATGGGAGGAAATATTATGATGCAGGCAGTCATCATGGCCGGTGGAAAGGGAACGAGACTGGCAGCACTTACAAAGGACGAGATTCCGAAGCCGATGGTTCCGGTTGCCGGAAAGCCGCTGCTTTTATGGCAGGTGGAGCGGCTGAAGGAGAACGAAATTACAGATATTATCATGGTGATCGGACATCTTGGCGATAAGATCAAGGAATACTTTGGTGATGGAGAAAAATTTGGTGTTTCGATCCGGTATTTTGAGGAGACAGAGCCGCTTGGAACAGCGGGATCTTTCTATTATTTAAAGGATATGATCCACGGGGATCGGTTTGTCATGATGTCCGGCGATCTGTTCTTTGATATCGATTTTCAGCGGATGATCCGCTTCCATGAAGAAAAAGGTGCGGTGGCGACGCTGTTTGTACATCCGAATGGGCATCCGTTTGATTCGGATCTTCTTGTGCTCGACAAAGATGACAAGATCACGGCGTTTGATTCCAAGCATAATGTGCGGGATTATTGGTATAAGAACTGCGTAAACGCAGGTATTTTTGTATTTGAAAAGAAGATCTGTGATTATGTTCCGGAGCCGGTGAAGAGGAACCTTGAGAATGATGTGATCAAGGGAATGTTAGAGGCGGGGGAGCCGATCTACGGGTATTGTTCTCCAGAGTACGTAAAGGATGTCGGCACTGTGGACCGCGTAAACCAGACGCTGGCGGATATTGAGCGCGGTGTAATTGCGGGAAAATGCCTTAGAAATAAGCAGCGTTGTATCTTTATGGACCGGGACGGCACGATCAACCAGTATAAAGGTCTGGTGTACAAAGAAGAAGACTTTACACTGGAAGACTGCGCAGTCGACGCGATCCGGAAGATCAACCAGTCCGGAAGACTTGGAATCGTTATCACAAACCAGCCGGTGGTTGCACGGGGACTCTGTGAGATCGAAGATGTAGAGAATATCCATAAAAAAATGGAAACACTTCTTGGAAAAGAGGGAGTGTTCCTGGATGATGTATTCTACTGCCCGCATCACCCGGATAAGGGATATCCGGAGGAGAATCCGGCTTATAAGATCCCGTGCGAGTGCAGAAAGCCGAAGACTGGTATGATCCAGAAGGCGGTGGAGCGGTATAATATTGATCTCGCGGGATCCTGGATGATCGGCGATACGACGATGGATATCCAGACCGGGATCAACGCAGGAATGCGTACGGCGCTGGTACTGACAGGTGAGGCCGGAAACGATAAGAAATATGATGTGAAGCCGGATCTTGTCTGCAGGGACCTTCTGGATGCTGTAGAGAAAATTTTGCAGATGGATTGAGGATGGTAAAACTCATTTGAGAACTGAGAATACCAGACTGGTTTACTGAAACGATAAAGACAAGACTGGTTTATAAACCAGTAAGTATCATGATATTGAACTGTTGCGAAGAATTAAAGCATTAATACAGGATCATCTAAACGTAAATGGTTAAACATTTATGTGCCAGGAAATGACAGATGGTTCCATAGATGCATAACTTATCAAGTAATTAGGAGTTAATTATGATTATCACACAGACCCCTTTTAGAATGTCCTTCTTCGGAGGCGGAACTGACTTTCCGGACTTTTATAAGGAACACGGCGGAGCCGTAATCTCAACAACATTTGATAAATACTGCTATGTAAATGTGCGCCATTTACCGCGCTTTTTCGATTATTCCACAGAGCTTTCCTACTCAAAGATCGAGCGCGTGACGGATGTCAACGATATCAATCATCCGGCGATCCGCGAAGCGATGAAATACCTGGATATGCAGGAGATCCGCCTTACCTACGAGGCAGACCTTCCGGCAAGATCCGGACTTGGAACGAGCAGTTCCTTCGCGGTTGGAATGTTAAACGCGTTCTATGCGTTGAAGGGAAAATACGCGGATAAGAGAAAGCTTGCAGATGACGCGATCTATCTGGAGCGAGTTCTCTGCAACGAGAGCGGCGGCGTTCAAGATCAGATCGCGGCGGCGTTCGGTGGATTGAACCGTATCAACTTCAATGCCGACGGATATGAGGTAAATCCGGTTATTATCTCCCCGGAGAGGAAGCAGCAGTTAAACCAGAACCTGATGCTGTTTTTTACCGGATTTTCCAGATTTTCTTCCGATATCCAGCAGACAACGGAAAAAGCACTGGTAGATAAGCAGAAGCAGCTTCTTGAGATGTTGTCTCTGGTGGATGACGCGGAGAAGGTTCTCACATCCAAGACAGACCTCAATGAATTCGGAAGACTTCTTGATTATACATGGAAGCTGAAACGTGGAATTTCAAATAGAATTTCCACAGATTCCATTGATGGTCTCTACGCAAAGGGAATGGTAGCAGGCGCGCTTGGCGGAAAGCTTCTCGGTGCTGGCGGCGGCGGATTCCTGCTCTTCTATGTGGAGCCGGATAAGCAGGAAGCAGTTCACAAGGCGATGGAAGAACTCTTATATGTTCCCTTTGAGTTTGAGAACAGCGGTACGAGAGTGATCCATTATACGCCGGAAACGTATGAAAAGCGGTAGGGGGCATATAATTAATTGGTATGAGGCATGATTTCAGCTACTGCAAATATGTAGGAGTTTTCTGAAATGAAAATTCTGTGTGATATTGTGGAGGCAGCAGGATTTGCTTATCTGGAACGCACAGTGCCGGCAAAATTGGTTACAGGTCGTACAGTGTAGGAAATGTAGCAGATTTCAAATCAGGAGGAATATATGAAGCTGGTATTGAAAAACATTGGAAAAGTGCAGAATGCCACGGTAGAAATTAATGGTATCACGGTCATTGCGGGTGAGAATGATACGGGAAAAAGTACGGTTGGAAAAGCACTGTTTTCTGTGTTTAACAGTTTTTACAATATAGACAAAAAACTTGCATCGGAGAGAGAGGGGAGTATATATAATCAACTTCAGTCGATGCTCAGAGAATCACTACTCGATGAGTATTTTTATATTAATCCGAGTGAGTTGGCGAAAGAAGTAATTACTTTTAATGAGAAAAAGGAAACAGGAGACGAGTTAAAAAAAGAGATTTTTGATGCTATTGCAGCGTATGATAACAGAATTCCCGAAGCTATTTCAAAAGATGCAATTGAGGCCACTGCAGATCGGATAATAAAGATTCTGCTAATACCCGATGATGAGATACTAAAAAGCATTCTGCAAAAGAATCTCGACGTAGAATTTTGTGGTCAAATAGGAAATGTTTTTTGTGAAGATGAAAGCTCTATTCAGCTCGGAATCCGCAATGAGAGCACAGAGGTGGTTATATCGAAAGATAGAGTGATGGATGTAATAAAGCCCATCAGACTAGGAACCGAGGCAATCTATATTGATGATCCGTTTGTGCTAGATGAACTTTCAGGGGGATCTGGTCGCATGTGGATTGGGGTACCGCGTTATCCAGACCATAGGACACATTTGAAGACTTGCTTGAAAGTCGCATCAAGAAATCTGAATGTAGTCGATGAGATTGTAACAAACGAGAAATTTGATCAGATTTACGAAAAAATTTCAAAAGTTTGTGAAGGCGATGTTGTAAGGGATAAGCGAACCTCCGTTGGGTATCGGGTGGGAGAGTATCGCTTGGATGTAAAAAATATGTCGACTGGTTTAAAAACATTTGCAATTTTAAAAAGTCTGTTGACAAACAACTATATTGAAGCCAATGGTACAATCATTTTGGATGAACCAGAAATTCATTTGCATCCGGAATGGCAACTACTATTTGCAGAACTAATTGTGCTCCTGCATAGGGAATTTGGGCTTCATATATTATTGAACACTCACAGTCCATATTTCCTTAATGCGATTGAAGTATATTCTGCCAAATATCAGGTTTCTGAAAAGTGTAAATATTATCTTACTGAAAATGTAGATAAGGTGTCTCAGATAAAAGATGTAACGGACTGCGTTGAAAAAATTTACAGTAAGCTTGCAAGACCGTTACAGGAATTGGAAAATGAGAGGTATCACTATGAGTGATCATAATCTATATGATGTATTTAGTGATTATAAATCTACATTAAAAGAATGTTCAAAAGATAATAGTGATCCTAAAAATGTCAAATTTATGACAGAATCTCAGCTGGAAGTGATAAATTTTGATGGAATCAAAACGAAGTATACAAATGACCTAGCACTTTCGGAGATATGTGCGGCATCAGTAGATGCGTTGCTTCAAATGGACGAAGACTTAGCGTTTGTTGAGTTTAAAAACGGAAAAGTTGATAAGCGAAATGTAAAAGATAAAGCTCGTGATAGTCTACTGATGCTGTGTGATCTTATGAAGAGAACAATATCTTATACAAGAGAACACTTGGATTTTATCGTGGTATATAATGAAGAAAGGAATCCACAGCCTAATCAGCTTAAGAAACAGGCAGTGCTGGATTCTCCGTCACGAACTGCAATTGGCAAATATTTTTTGAGTAAGGGAAATGAGGAACTTATCCGATTTGATTTAGAACGGTACGAGCATTTATATTTTCGTGAAGTGCATACCTACACAAAAGCTGAATTTGATAAGTACATAGAAGAAAAATTTGCGGGTGGAACAGTATCGTGAAAAAAGAGTATTCAGTTTTGATGTCTGTATATCAGAAAGAAAATCCGGAATACTTCCGGGCAGCGTTAAGCAGTATTTTTTATCAGACAGTTCTGCCGACAGAAATTGTATTGGTATGCGATGGACCCTTGACGGCAGCGTTAGACGCGGTGATATTGGAATATGAAGACAGTTGTTCAAAAGATACTCCACGGAGCACACGAACAGATATGAATGATCGTGTGATGCCGGATGGAAAGCGGGACATGCCGGGAACAGTATTTCGGGTCGTCCGTCTCACGGAGAATCAGGGACTCGGAAAGGCTCTTAACGAAGGTCTCCGCCACTGTACCTGCGAGTGGATCGCCCGGATGGATACAGACGACCTTGCGGCGCCGGATCGGTGTGAAAAGCAGCTGAAATATCTGGAAAGGCACCCGGACGTGGATGTGCTGAGTGGGACGATTGCGGAGTTTCAGGGAGACGCATTGGATGTACAGGCGGCGGAAAAGGTAGTTACCTCCTATAAAACTGTTCCGCAGACGCCGGAGGAGATTTTCAGGTATATCAAACAGAGAAATCCGATCAATCACCCATGCGTGATGTTCAAGAAATCAAGTGTGGAGCTCTCCGGCGGATATCAGCCGTGTCCGTATTTTGAGGATTATGATCTGTGGGTGCGGATGTATCGGGATCAGGCGGTGCTTGCAAATCTTTCGGATACGTTGTTATACATGCGCGTGAATGGAATGCATCAGCGCCGGGGAGGAATCCAGTATGCAAAATATATTGTTGAGTTCCGGATGAAGATGTATCGGTATCAGGTGATCACATTTGGGGAATTTCTTCCGATGACAGTGGCTCGTGTGCTTGTGAGCCTGATGCCCAACGGAGTGCGGAAATATCTGTATGATAAGAAGTTGAGGAAACATAAGTGAGAGTCAAGCCAATTGAGACTCAGATTGCACAGCAGCAGGAAGCGTACTGGTTTGATTACTGCCGGAGGAACATATTAGTGTTGCTTTCCTGTGACTGGCGTATCAACCGAACAGTTTTTGACCTGTTAACTGTCCGTTAGTTGATTTCCTGTGGCTGGTGTATCAACTGCGTAGGCCTGTAAAGCTATTATTGAGAGGTTACAATAAGAGGATTTGATATGAAACTTTTAACGATAACAGTACCCATGTATAATGTGGCAAATTATATAGAGGAATGCCTGAAATCTTTTCTTGTTCCGGGCGCAGAAGAAGCTCTGGAGGTGCTGGTCGTCAATGATGAGACCCCGGATAATTCCAGAGAGATCGCGGAAAAATTCGTCGAAAAATATCCGGAAATCTACCGGATCATCGATAAGAAAAACGGTGGACATGGATCCACGGTGAACCGCGGAATCGAGGAAGCGTCAGGAAAGTACTTCAAAGTGGTTGATGGGGATGACTGGGTCGATCAGAAAGCATTTGAGAATTTCCTCGCGCATCTGCAGAAAACGGATGCAGATATGGTCCTCTCTAATTATCACTGGGTCGACGATAAAACGAAAAACAGAAAAGAAGAAGTCAGTGAGATCTGCCCGGGAATCGAGTATGGAAAAGATATCCCGTTTAGTGAAGTAAAAGACCACATCTTTGCTAAAATGCATGCGATCACATATAAGACATCTGTATTGAGAAATCAGCCGGAGAGGCTGGATGAAAAGTGCTTTTATGTGGATGCGGAATATGTGATCTTCCCGCTCCCATATATCCAGACGGTCTCTGCAATCCCGGATTTTGTGTATCAGTACCGGATCGGTATGAGCACACAGAGCATGAGCATCGAAAATATGATGAAGCGCTGCAGCCAGCATGAGCGGGTACTGAAGCGGATTATGGATTTTTACGACAAACATAAGACATGCGCCGCTGCGGAAATGATCCGCGATATGGCGGCGAGACTGGCGGTCAGCCAGTATAAGATCTATCTCAGTTTTCCACAGAGCCATAAAACCAGGATGGTGGCGATGGAAAAAGAGATCAGGGAAAAATTCCCAGAGGTATATTCTCAAATGAAAAATCCAGCGGTACAGGTACTGCGTAGTACAGGATATCTCACATATGGACTTGTCTCCATGGCCGTGAGATACGCGCGGAAATAGGAAGGATAAAGTTACATGCAAAGCAAGAAAAATGGCAGACAATTCGAACAATATAAACGGGTCGTAAAATTCCTTGGCTCGGTAGTGATTGTACTGCTGGAAGTGATCCTGTACTATTATGTCTGGATGAATTACTACAATAGAAACATGACCATCGCATTCTGGCGGAGAGGTAACTGGCTGATCATCGGCGAGTATCTGGCATTGCTGCTGTTACTCCACAGGACGTATGGCGGATTGAAGATCGGTATCTATAAATACTGGAACCTGGTTTATTCCCATATGATCTCGATCATAGGCGTCAATGCGTTCTCCTATGTGCAGGTCGTTCTGTTTGATAAAAAGATGCATAACCCGACGGCGCTGATGATCCTGACAGTAGTTGATTTTCTCGTGGTTATGGTGTGGGCGCTGGCGTATAAGAAGGTGTACGCGTTCCTGTTCCCGAGAAAACAGCTGCTCCTAGTATATGGGGACAAGTCCATGTTCCACCTGATGGGACGAATCGACTCCCGAGAGGACAAGTATGAGATCGCGAAGACGATCTCCATTGATGAGGGAATCGGAACAATCATCGGACAGGCTGGGGAGTATGATGGAGTGATCATCGGGGATATCCCATCGGAGAAGAGAAATGAGCTGATGAAACGCTGCTATGCCGGAAATATCCGGAGCTACACAGTTCCGAAAATTAGCGATATTTTGCTTCGTACGTCAGTGGAACTCAATATTTTCGACTCCCCGCTGTATTTATCCCGGAATATCGAAGGTCTTCCGTGGGATCAGCAGGTATTAAAACGGATTGAGGATGTTCTGGTTTCAGGTCTTATGCTGCTTATCACAAGCCCATTTTTCCTGATCATTGCGTTATTGATTAAGTGTACGGACCGCGGTCCGGTATTTTATACACAGACGCGTCTCACGCTAAACGGCAAGGAATTCCCAATCTATAAGTTCCGCACGATGGTAGTCGATGCGGAGAAGAAGAGCGGCCCGGTAAAGGCCGGGGATAAAGACCCGAGAATTCTCCCGGTGGGACATTTCCTCCGCGCGACAAGACTTGATGAGCTTCCGCAGCTTTTAAACATATTAAAAGGTGACATGAGTCTCGTAGGCCCGCGCCCGGAACGCCCGGAGCTTGCCACGATCATCACGAAGAACATTCCGGAGTTTGAATACCGCCTGAAGGTAAAAGCAGGGCTCACGGGATACGCGCAGATCTACGGAAAATACTGTACGACCAGCTATGATAAGCTGAAACTGGATCTCACCTATATCCGGAACTACTCGATCTGGATGGATCTGAAGCTGATCCTGATGACACCGAAGGTTCTCTTTATGAAGGAATCAACGGAAGGATTTGAGGAAGGTGGATTTGAGGATCCGGCGTTGAAAGAAAAATAGAGAAGATAAAGACTTCGCGGGCGATATCGTCTCCGACGTCCCTAAATGGGGGCGGCAGAATGGTATTACCCGCGAAGTTTTATTTTGTACCGAAGAAGAAGCAGGACAACCAGATAAACGGGGAAAAATACAGCCGCTGTGACGCAGAGCATGAAAAATGTATGAAGATGCAATGCGGTGTGCAGGAACAGCAGGATCACAGTAGCTGGAACCAGAGCAAGCAGGATCTTCTTTAACTGCATTAAAGTGCAGAAAGAACGGATCTCACCGCGGATAAACCACAGCTGGACAAGCAGAACAACGATCTCCGCCGCCAGAGTTCCAAGAGCGGCACCGGAAGCTCCGAGCACAGGAATCAGGACAGCATTCAGGATCAGGTCGGTCACAGCCCCGGCACAGGTCGAGTATACGACGAGCTTTTCACGGTCTGTCGGGACGAGAATCTGGATTCCGATCGTGTTTGTCAGACCGATACAGATCAGCGTCGGGAGAATGAGTCGCATTGGCAGTACCGAGTTTTCATAGGCGGGGCCGTAGAACAGGTCGATACTGTAGTCGGACATGACAATAAAATACACGCAAAGCGGGATCGCGAATACAGTGACAAAGGCAAAGGACCTTCGGATCAGCTCCCGGAACTTTTCAAACTGTCTGTTTTTAATATAGTAGGAGATCCGCGGAAGAAGTACACTTCCGAGACCGGCGACGATCGTAGCGAGCAGTTCCTTTATCTTCACAGCAGCATTATAGTAGCCAACAGTCTCCGAATCTTTAAGAAATCCCAGCATCACCGTATCAAGGTTTGTGTAGATCGTCGTTGTAACGGTGAGCGCAAACAGGATCAGGATCGGTCTTAAATGCCGCTTTAAATGGTACGGGCGCTGGGGGACAAAGGTAATATAGCGTCTTGCATGGAAGAAGTTAAAAATATTCGATCCGACACTGGCGAAGATCGTGAGAAATCCGTACTGGAGATAATCTTCCTGGGAACGGATCATCGCGAACATCAAGACAACGGAGAGTGCCTTAAAGGCGATCGAGCGGAACGTAATATACTGGTACTGTTCCAACGCCTTATAGAGCCATTCCATTCCGACCAGGTTAAAGAGGAGTGAGATCCCGCAGACAAGGAAAAGCACCCGGTCATCCTGAAATTTTGGAACAAAGGCGAGACATAAGGCGAAAACCAGGCAGACAAGCAGGGTCATCGCCGCATTGATCAGGAAGATCTCCTGAACTGTCTGCGAAAGTCCTTTTTTATCATCGCGGACACCGGCGCAGGCGCGGATCCCGTAGGTGGGAATTCCCAGAGACGCCGTCATCGTAAAATAAGACACCACAGACACGGCAAAGGCAACGCGTCCGGTGCCATCCGGAAGCAGGATCCGGGACACATACGGATAGGTGATCAGAGGAAAGATCAGCGAGGATGCAGCCAGCAGGATATTCATAATAAAGTTTTTTCCAAGCGATGCCTGCACAGCCATAATAGGTTCCTCCTTTTCGATATCAACCAGTATAACATAGTTGAATGGGGGTGTCCATGGAATTAAAGATGTGTTATAATCGGGAAAGTAATAAAGACAAGGAGGCAGCAGCGTGCGAAATTTAAAGACACTGTATGTTCGTAACGTATTAGAAGACCTGATAAAAAAGAAAGTGGCGGTAGGAAGCTTTATCGTGATCTGCGCAGTCCTGTTCGGAATGCTCGGAATCGTCCAGGGCGGAAAGGCCGTGACGGAGACGGAAGAGCAGAAGCAGGAGATCGAGGAATATAACGCGAAGATCGCGGAGTATGATTCGGCGATCGAAGATACGCAGAATGCGATCGCGGAGGCGGATAAGCAGATCGAGAGCCTGCAGGAATATATCGATAACTCGATTTACATGCAGATCGACCCGAATAATATCCAGACGGTATCGGTGCAGTATGGACTTAAGACCAGCAATAATGTGGGAAATATTTTGAATTCTTTTATTACCTATATTAATGATGGTGGATTGAAGGAAGAGCTTTCTGACACGGATGAGGATCTTAAGGTGAAGTATTGGCGTGATATCGTAAGTTGTTACCAGAGCAGTAATAACCTGATCGTAACAGTAGTCCACAGTGATATGGACCAGGCAAAGCGGATCATGTCGATCATCAAAGAGCGTGTCATGAATTATGTGCCGAAGGTAAAGAACCTTCAGGGGGACTTTTCGCTTGAGGAACTGAAGATTTCGGAATATGTAAAAACAGATACAGGAGTCGTAAATAACCAGAATAACAACCGCAACAATTTAAAAAACTATACGACAAACCGTGCAGACCTGAATAACAAGCTGATAGGTTTCCAGAATAGTAAAAAGACCTATATTGAGAAGAACGAGCCGGACAACTTAAAGGCGGCGGACACGAACACAAAGGTCCTCATGGTGGCATATATTCTTCTTGGAATTCTGTTCGGAGCAGTAATCGCGTTTGTAATCGTAGCGCTTAAATACATTCTCGGAGATACACTTCGGACAGCGAACGATATTAAAGAATCGGATCTCAGCCTTCTGGGAACATACAGCGCTCCCAACCAGTATAAGCCGGATCTGGAGCGCAGCAAGATGGATGTTGAGGTTCTTGCAAAGGCGAAAAATGCGGACAAGGTCTTCTTCTATGTAATGTCAGACGACGAGATATCAAAGAAAGTCGCAAAGGATTATGAGGAGAGCCTGAAAGCGTCTGGAATTGCGGTGGAAACCGGAAGCAATATTTCTGAGAGTGCAGAAGAGTTAAAGAAGATGATCGCCTGCGGTAACTGCGTCTTTATCGCGGAAGTCGGAAAGACAACTTACCGCCAACTGGAGCAGCAGACTCGTCTTTGCGAGCGATTTAAGACGGCGGTTCTCGGTTGTGTTGTAGTTGAATAGCGGGAATGGAGTTAGCTGGAATGAAAGAAAAACAGTTGAAACGGCGGGTTCAGGAGAAAATTGCTGATCCGCAGTGTGGGGATGATCTGTTCCTTATCGGGTATGCGATGTACCTTGCGACGACGGTATGGGTCACCACGATGTTTCCGATGACAAAGATGGTCCAGGCCCTCTGCATGCTGATCTCACTGATCTGTATCGCAATAAAAATATTTCTGTACGGGAAATATTCGATGAAAAAGGTGCTGATCCTGGTGGTCACAGGGCTTTACTGTGTTGTGGGGCTGTACAGGAACCACTATGTGTATCCGCTGATCTGGTTTGTGCTGATTGCAGGAAGCGACCAGGTACCGTTTGAAAAGATTCTGAAGGTATATCTTCTGATCGTTGGAGCTATTGTGTTTCTTGCATTCGCGGCCTCTATGCTGGGAGTGATCCCGAATCTGCAGTATGAGACTTCGACGAGAGGAATCCGAAATTCCTTTGGAATCATCTATCCGACGGACTGCGGTGCGCATGTATTTTTCTGGATGCTTACGTTTTTTTATCTGAAAGGAAAGAACTTGCGAGGAGTTCATTATCTTTTTGGGCTGATTACTACATGGGCGGTATATCACTTTTGCAACGCGAGGATCGACGCAGGAAGTATTTTGATGACAACATCGCTTTTTGGATTGGGAAATTTTATTTCCTATGATTCGAAGTGCAGCAGGAGAATAAAACGGATCTGGGAGAGACTGTGGGAACGACTTGGAGGAATGGTGATGCCATTGCTTGCATTTGTCTCTATACTATTTACGTATCTATATAGCGATGGAAATCCGCTTTGGGCGAAAATGGACAGCACATTGCTTGCAAGGTTTAGACTTGGAAAACAAGCATTTGAGGAGTATGGACTCAAGCTGTTTGGACAAAAGATACCGATGAATGGAAATGGCGGTACTGTGGAGTGGATTGAAGATTATTTCTTCTTGGATTGTTCATATGTAAATATTTTATTGACCTGGGGATTGATCTTGTTTTTGAGTGTGATGATTTTGTTTATTTACAGTTGCACGAAGAACAGAAAAGACCTGTATTTTCAATATGCAATTGCAGCAATTGCAGTAAACAGCATGATTGCACATCACTTGATGGATGTCGCGTATAATCCATTTGTACTGGCAATTGCCGCAGGAGTGATTATGCGGGCATCAGGTTTAGGAAAAAACAGAATAAAGTAAAAACAGGGTACTCATCGAGAAATAGTTTCTGGAATGAGTACCCCTACTTTTATGCGGAGATGAAAAAATCTTTATTTTTAGAAAAATAAGCTATAATATCATCATCATCTAACAACGTATCAGATGATTCATAATAACGACATGTACCACGGGCTGCCTGCCAGGGATATTCTTTGTGGCTCATCTGCTCAAGTTCATCCGCTGAGTAGGAACCGTAAAGCGTCCAAATTTTACGGGCAAAGGCAGCCATCTCATTATCAACCATCACGAGACCGTGATACTGAGGAATATCACTCCAGCCGTATGACTTGTAGTAATGATATAGCTCTCTGGACACCGGTCCGTGAACCCAGGCCTCAAACTGGAAAGGTGCCAGCTGCTCTCCGTACAGCGTTAAATACCAGGAGTAGGCGTAGTAACATATTTTCTGTATTTTTTTATTTGACATAGAACCAAAACTCAACATCAATTCTGAGATGGTCTTTACAGATGACATGAATTCTCTCCTTAGATATAATTTGACTTATATATTATACTCTTTATTTAACTGAATGTCCATGACAAAAAGACATTTATTCTTGTCAAAATCCTTACGATTTCCAGGATAAGAGTTGGGAATCGGCTTTTCGTACGCCTCGATACTGCTGTTATGCAGGTCACATATCTTCTTGGCAGTGTATAAACCAATGCCTAATCCTTCGTCTGTAACCTTCCTGGCATTTTCACCGCGAAATCCCCGATCAAAGATCCTTTCGCATTCACCGTCCGCCAGACGCGGACTAATTGATGAAACTAAAAATATACAGGATGCAGGAGTATCTTTGATGTCCACTTGTATATGCGTTTTCCGGTCGGAATATTTGATAGCATTATCGAGCAATATGAATGGCAATAAGTCCAGACAATCATAGGCTTTTAATTCACCACATTCTCCGTTGGACTTAATATGAATGGTAACGGAACGCTCGTCGGCTTTGTCTTTCAAGCAATGTTTGACTTTATCAAAAATATGATAAATATTATGACCACTTTTTTCCGTTGTTGCGAGAAGTGCCTCATTATACATAAAATCATATGCGTCCATGCGTAGTGTCATATACGAACTTATTGCGTATATTGTTTTGGATAATTCCATATAGAGTGAGAAAATGGAAAAATGACACTCCATGAGTAGATAAACTACTAAGGAGTGTCATTTTCTGTCAGCGTTTAAAACATTTTGAACGTAGAATCATAAATAAGAGAAATAGGGACAAGTCGAGCAGGATTCGGATAATGGTGCAGATATACATATTGGAACTGATATTCCATAATTTTGTTAAATAATCCCATTCAAGCGTGTGTATACAAAGCAGATACAGGGAGTTTTTCCCAATGTACTGAATCGGGCGTGATAAAAAATTATATTGGCAGCAGAGAACACTGAACTCAGATAGCATAAGTGTTCCGGAAAGGGCTGTTATAAAGCAGAGTGGATATGCCGGATAACGTCTGCTTGCGAGCTCAAGGCAATGGTGACCGAGTACATAGGTTATGATTAAAAAGATACCCCATATCAAAGCATATAAGAAAAATTTTTTGCTGGGAGATTTCTTGACGTTAAAAACATTAAAATGCTGACCAATATAAAATAACGGCATGATCGCCAGCACAACATCAAAGGAAAGAGGAAGGCACTGATACTGCCCAATCACCACTCCTGCGATAGAACATAAAAGGCAAATAAGAGGGAACTGCTTTGCGGTCAACTTTAAATGCATATAGTCAAAGAGCGTCTTTCCAATAAAAAGTGCAGGAAAGAACCAGATAACACCGACATATAAAACCTCTGTGCCAAATACAGAAATAGTAACGCCACTTGAAAATATTCCAGCCAAGATGCGTTCTTTCAAGTAAGCAGGAAGGAATGAGGCATCCTGCTGAATGTTTGAAAAATGACGTAATAAATAAACAACCGTCTGAATCGTATAGATCAGAAAAAATGGAAACATAAGGTGCCTGAAACTACGCTGTGTCTTATCTGAAAACTGCTGTGCTGATGAAGATAGCTTTGCTGTGATTCCACTGAGGATAAAGAACAGGGGCATGTGGAAAGAATATATTGCCCCGCTCAAAACACCGGATACTGTGTGCCCGATGATAACGAGCAGAAGAGTGATCCCCTTGGCAAAGTCGATCCAGGGTTCACGATTGGAAGTGGGATGCAAGTTGTTCATGGGTGATATTGCTCCTATGTAATAGTATTAATGTTGATTATACTATACTTTTGCAGTAAAGACTATAGAAAAGGAGAAGTTCTGCATGACGCATGACGACGGGGGATAGAGGATATTTTGTTAGCTTGAGAGGTGTACAAGGAGCACGGAGGCGAAGAATGAGAAAATATGTAAATTTCATTTTAGGGGTTGAAGTTTGGCTGGGAAAATGGTATTATATACGAAGCAGTAGGATGTTACTTTTTTTAGTCCAAATAATAACAATTATTTGAGGTTGAGATATCCGAAAACGATGATAAAGATGGGATGAGTGGCCTGCATTGAGAGAGGGAAATCTGAATGCGGGTTTTTTTATTATTAGGATTTATCGAGGATAACTAGAAAATGAATTCAAAGAAAAACGTACAGCATGTTTATCTGGTAGGTGCAAAAAGTCTTGGTGCCTATGGCGGGGACTGTGAAATAATATGGTCAACCAGAAAATCCCCTGATTTCATGCGGGTTTGCGAGGCTTGACCTTCTTCTCTCAACTTCAGTTCTGTGAGGGTAGGCGAGCGTAACAAGACAATGAAGCGTGGGAAATGGCTTCTGGTTGCGCTCTACACTTAACCCAAATCAGCGAAAGCTGGTAGAGCAGAAATTGAATAAGGAGGTACAAAGGAGAAATAGACAGTCAGTGAAATAAAAGTAATTGATAAAAGGTATCGGATGATATGGCATGGAAAAGAAGTACAACATTGCTGTTGCAGGAACGGGCTATGTGGGCTTGTCGATTGCAACTCTGCTCGCACAGCATCATAAAGTCACCGCGGTCGATATTATTGAATCCAAGGTGGAGATGCTCAATAACCACAAGCCGCCTATTCAGGATGAATATATCGAGAAGTATTTAGCTGATGATGTTTCGGGTATCCGCAAGCTGGATTTAACCGCTACGCTGGACGCAAAGACCGCATATTCAACTGCGGATTTTGTGGTGATTGCTGCACCTACAAATGTCTACGCAAAATTTTCAGTGCCTGATTCGTAGGGCATGATTACGGTTTCTATCATGGCGAAAGGACATACCCCGTAGGGGGTATAGGAAAATAGACACTCGTCCATTAACGTGAAAGTTCGCATAGACACCTTGTCGTATTGCTATCATGCAGAGCTATTGGAACGTATAATTTCCCGTAGACCCGTCTTTGTGTTCTTATCAGAAAACCGTTAGACACTGAAAGTTTATCATAAACCCTTTATGCTGTTCTTATCATACTGAGCACGCCAGACGAGTATGGTTATCATATCGGGGCAGATGATACTATCAGAAAATGGCTTAAATACGGAGTTTTGTTGATTTTAAGCACTGATAATATCACATAGACCTATGAAGCTGTCACGATGATAAAAATGAGGCACTGAACGGTTATTGAACGGTTTTACACAGACTATGGATGGTTGTAGTACACCGTTGTGACTGTCGCGATGGTTATTGAAGCATCATTGATGATAGCAGCGGATAGACAAGTCTATGCGAAATTATACGTTTTCCGGTCGGTGGATGCTTTGGAGAAACGGCTGCATAACCGTTTGGAAATAGGCACGGATTGTTTAGCACAGACCTGTCATCGGCAATGAATTGGAAAAGAGAAGCTGTGGAAGATATCCACAGAGAGGATTTATAGAAGAACAAAGCGATAAACGCTGAGGCAGTAAAAAACAATAGAAATATTGAGGTGTAAAGATTATGTACGATTATTTGGTGGTTGGTTCTGGATTATACGGAGCCACGTTTGCGCAGCAGGCTAAAGCACACGGTAAATCAGTCCTTGTTATCGACAAGAGGCCGAACATTGCTGGCAATATCTATACAGAAAAGGTTGAAGGCATCAATTTCCATAAGTATGGCGCGCATATTTTTCACACCAATAATATGGAAGTCTGGGATTACCTGCAGCAGTTCACTGTTTTCAACCGTTTCACAAACTCTCCAGTAGCAAACCATAAGGGCGAACTATACTCCATGCCTTTTAATATGTATACGTTCAATAAAATGTGGGGCGTTGTGACACCAGAAGAGGCTCAGGCCAAGATTGACGAGCAGCGCAAAGAAATAACGGGAGAGCCACAGAACCTTGAGGAACAGGCTATCAGTCTTGTTGGTCGTGACATCTATGAAAAGCTCGTCAAGGGCTACACAGAAAAGCAGTGGGGACGTGACTGCAAGGATCTGCCTGCCTTTATCATTAAGAGACTTCCGGTAAGGTTGACCTTCGATAACAACTACTTCAATGCTTTGTACCAGGGCATTCCGATTGGTGGCTACACTAAGATGGTAGAACACATGCTGGACGGTATCGAAGTGCGGCTTGGTGTGGACTATCTGGAACACAAAGATGAGTTGGACGCACTGGCTGCGAAGGTCATCTATACCGGACCGATTGACGCTTATTTCAATTATTCTCTCGGTTATCTGGAGTATCGCTCCGTTCGTTTTGAAAACGAAATCCTTGATAAGCCGAACTTCCAGGGTAACGCAGCTGTGAACTACACAGATCGTGAGACGCCGTGGACACGAATCATTGAGCACAAGTGGTTTGAATTCGGCAAGGATGAGAATGGAAATGACCTGCCGAAGACTATCATATCTCGTGAGTACAGTTCCGAGTGGAAGCCGGGTGACGAGCCGTATTATCCGGTCAATGATGCAAAGAACGGGGCGCTCTATACCCAGTATAAGAAGCTGGCTGACCAGGAGACTGATGTGATCTTCGGTGGCCGACTGGGCGAGTACAAATATTATGACATGGATGCTGTGGTGGCATCGGCGCTGGCAATGTGTGAGAAGGAATTGGCTTAAAGCCTAATACGGATTAAAAGGGGTAGGCGATATGAGCCAAAATAAACAAAGCAAACCGTTAGACATCAAAATCATCATTGCTGCACACAAGAAATATCGTATGCCACAGGATGATATATACGTTCCGCTTCATGTTGGAGCTGAGGGCAAGGATTCGATAGGCTATCAGGGGGATAGCACAGGAGATAATATCTCTAATCTCAATCCATACTTCTGTGAGCTTACCGGAATGTACTGGATGTGGAAGAATCTGCAGGCTGATTATCTCGGTTTGGCACATTATCGTCGGCATTTTTGTTTCAGAAAGAAAAAAGCTGAAAACGACGAAGAGAGCAAGTGGAAATCGGTATTGAACAGCAAAGAAGCACAGATTCTGTGCAAACAGTACGATGTTATCGTGCCAGAGAAACGCCATTATGTGATTGAAACACTTGAATCGCATTATGCTCATACTCATTACATAGAACACTTGGAAAAGACACGGGAGATTATCGGCGAACGATATCCGCAGTATTTTGATAGTTATGACAAGATCCTTAAAAGGAAAAGCGGTTACATGTTCAATATGTTTCTGATGAGAGCGGATCTCGTTGATAAGTATTGCTCATTCCTTTTCGATGTGCTGTTTGAACTGGATAAAAGAGTAGATACGAGCAACTACTCCGCATTCCAAGCTCGGTATCCGGGTAGAGTTGGAGAAATCCTGCTTAATGTCTGGCTTGACAAAGAAGTTGGAGAGCAAGGGCTGAAGATAAAGGAAATCCAGCATATACACATGGAGCCGATTAATTGGTGGAACAAAGGGACTGCATTCCTGAAAGCTAAGTTCTTGGGCAAAAGATATGAGCATGGGTTTTGATAGAAGGAAAGCCATTGCCGGTAAAAGAGTTATATGGAGGGGCGAAACACAGTGAGCTTAAAGACTAAAATAAAAAATGATATGTGGCAAGTGAACTATGTAGTTCCTTTCATAAAGAAGCATCAATTTGATGAAAAAGGCAAAGCTGATATGCTGCGGCATGTGGCTAAGGCATATTCGAGCATTAAGGCTGTCAAGGCGAGTGGTAAGCGAACTGTAGGGAATGACACAAGGGCATTACTTGAGAATGCGAATGTCACTTTAGATAAAGACAGCCATTTTGTATATTTCCTTGATGAAAGCAAAACCATCGCCGTTCCGGGAAACATCCTGAGCAACTTCACGTTGGATTATGACAAAGTTGTTCATGGAGCTTTTAATGATCTGGCAAGTAGAAACATTGGAAAAGATGAATATGGGCAGGAAGCGAAAGCTGTAGCTGATGGTATTGAGACTCTTCGTGTTCGTATCCTTACTACATTAAAGGCATCAGACAACACATATAAGGAAAGACAGATTGAGTATTTTAAGAATACGCTCTCAAGACCAGCACTGCATTTTGATGAGGCATTGCAGCGGATTCTCTTTTTTAATCAGATTATGTGGCAGACGAGGCATCGCTTGAATGGACTTGGACGTTTGGACTATATCCTCGCTGATTTATACGATGCTGATGTGAAAGACGGTTTGCTAACATATGAATCTGCATCTGCTTATATTGCGGACTTCCTTAGCAATCTGAGCAAGTATCCTGAATATAAGAGCGATGCCCTTGAAGGGGATATTGGGCAGATTATTATTCTTGGTGGCAATCAGCCCAACGGTAAATATTTTTGCAATGGTCTTACGGAGATATTCCTGAAAGAGCAGGCGAATCTAAAGAAGCCGGATCCGAAGACATTCCTGCGTGTTGGAAAGAATATGCCGGACAGCCTCCTGAAACTCGCCGTGTCATGTCTTACAGCAAAGACTGGAAGCCCACTGTTTTCAAATGATGAGGTTGTTATTCCTGCTCTTAAAGGATTTGGAATGCCGAATGAGGACGCCTACTCGTATTGCGTTTCAGCTTGTTGGGAACCATATATCGTAGGTAAGTCGCTTGACCAGAATAACATTATGGTATTCGACTATTTTAAGGCGCTAGATGCAGTTCTTAACAATGGAGTAGAGTATAGAAGTATTGAAGAGCTGGTAGAATCTTATATCAAAGAAAACGGGAAGTGTTTTAAAGAGTTCCTACAGAGCGTAGATGAAATGAAGTGGGCGAAAGACCCGCTTGTTTCCATTCTTATGGATGGCTGCGCTGAAAAGAGAAAAGATGTATCCGAAGGCGCTGCCAAATACAACAACTATGGCATTACGACAGTTGCGCTTTCCAATGTGGTGGATAGTCTGTTCAATATCAAAAAACTGGTATTCAAGGATAAGAAATACTCACTTGCCGAGATGAATAAGGCGAGAGTGGAGAATTTTGATAGTGCCCCGGAAATGTTTATAGAGGTGACATCTCTTAAAAAGTCCTACGGGCATGATAATGCTGAAGTGGAAGTGCTGGTCAACCGTATCACATCCTCTATTGCTTCTATAGCAAAGAGCTATCATAACGCTCTGGGCGGTACAGTGAAGTTTGGGTTGAGTTCTCCTGGCTATAACATCTTGAGCAAGAGGATGTCGGCTGACTTTTCAGGCAGAAAGAGTGGGAAACCATACAATACGCATATTTCCTGCACTGACGCTGGATACACGGAAATCGTAGGATTTGCTGGGAAACTTGAATACGGTGATCAGCGTTTTAACGGCAATGTCATCGACTTCTTTATGACAGAATCGCTGATTGATGAAAACACTGGTAAATTTGTCCTGTTCATGAAGGGAGCAATAGCATCCGGCTTCTTCCAGATGCAGATGAACTTGATTGACAGCAAAACGCTTATTGATGCCAAGGCTCATCCGGAGAAGTATAAAGGGCTAATTGTTAGAGTATGGGGATTTTCTGCGTACTTTAACGAATTACCAGAGAGCTATAAAGATTTGTTGATTGAGAGAGCTTTAGCTGCGGAAAAAGTGGCGTAACAGAAACCATTATATAAAGGAACCGATAGGAGCACATTAGATGGATTTGAAGAAAATTTTGAACGGCTATCCGCAGAGATCAGCTGACAATATTATAAAAATGATTCAGCCATACGATGTGGTATCATTTGACGTATTTGACACCTTGCTTAAACGAGATGTTGAATCAGAGAGTGATGTATTTGATCTTGTGGAAAGAAAGTACAATTCGACTCATGACAAAAAGATAGATGGTTTTAAAGAGTTTCGCAAGAAAGCTGAATCTGAAGCCAGAGAGAAGAATGTTTCAAAGGAAGTCACTATTGACGATATATATGCGTGTTTAAACAATAAAACTGTTGGCGAGGCTGTAGTAAACGAACTGATTGCAGCAGACCTGTGCTCAATAGAAAAAGAAGTCGAAACAGCAGTATGCACAGCTAATCAGCTGATGATGGCTGTATTCGATTATTGCAAAGAAACTGGGAAGAGAATATTGATAATCTCTGATATGTACTGGCCTGCTTCGTTTGTGGAAGAGCTGCTGAGAAATAACGGAATAGTCGGGTATGATGCGATTTGCGTTTCAGCTGAATATGGAGTTCAGAAAAGACAGAAGGGAGCATTATTTAAGGTTGTTGCTGAAAAAGAAAATATCGGCATAAAAAGATGGGTGCATATAGGAGACAATAAAAAAGGTGATTACCTTTCCGCAAAAAGTGCTGGCATTGCGACTGTAAATATTGCAACCCATTATAGAAATACAGAGTATCTCCATAAGAGTGAAAGAACCGATTTAGACAAAAATGTGATCAGTTCTTTCATAAATAATCGTATCAGTGTTATAGATGTTACTGGAAATGGTGAAAAGGTAGAATATAACGATGTAAAACTGGGCTATGAGATTTATGGCCCGCTGCTTTATTTCTTCGTGAAATGGTTACATGCCGGGATTCCACAGAACGTAACGGTTCTTTTCTTTGCAAGGGACTGTTATGTTGTGAAGAAAGCGTATGAAGCACTTTATGGAGCAGAGGATAGATATAAATATTTTCTTGGATCAAGAAAAAGTTTGATTTTAGCAGCATTGCATAAGGATGCCTCACTAGAAACAGTAGCCAGAATGTTAAAGTCCGAGCAGGCTCAAATGACTGTGCATGGATTCCTGACAAAACTGAACCTAAATCCTGAAGACTATGAAAGCGAAGCAGTGGCATCTGGTTTAAAGCTTAGTACGGTTATTTATAGAGATCGACTGACAGAAAACCAATATTTTGTAGAGTTTTATAATCGTATTCTTCCAGATGTGATTGACAAGGCGAATCAGAATTACGAAGGCATTAAGAATTATATCAATGAATTGAACTGTACTAAAGATGTCGTTGTCGTAGATATTGGCTGGCGTTGTACCATGCAGTTCTGTTTACAAGAAGTCTTCCCGGAATATAACTGGAAGGGATATTACTTAGGTGTCCGTGAGGATGCGGTTGTTGATGCGGGAAGTCAGGCCGAGGGCTTTTATCTCAATGGCGAGAACGATATCGAGAAAAGATGCTTTCTGGCATCAATGACAGCATTGATTGAGATTTTTTTCTCTGCACCACACGGGTCTGTTACGGGTTATAGTGGCAACGGCGAGGTTTTGTTCGCTCCATATGAATGTCAGGATGATGAGGAACACAGAAAGTTTTTTAATGATATTCAAAACGGAGCGTTGCGTTTTACTACTGATTTTGGCAAAGCTGCCGTTTCAGAGTTTGTGAATGCAACATGTTCAAACATGTTGCTTGGGGTAGAGGTGCTTTGTGAAAAAGCCAATAGACGCGAGCTCAAAAAAATAGGAAATTATCCGTTTCATTTGGGCGTTGGTGTAGTAAATGCGGCTGACCCTAAGCCATTGTGGAAATACATAATGAATCCTAAATTTTTTCTATATGACTTTTCAAACTCTACATGGAAGGTGGCGTTTTTGAAGAGGCTGATAAAGCTAAAGCTACCGTATTATAAAATATTTTGTTGGATTTACAGACATAAGGAGTAAGGGGGGGTAGGAAAAGTGGTAGGAAAGCATATAAAAGTATTAGAAGTAAATGTTGATGATCTTCACACAGGCGGTGTTTATTCGCTCGTGAAGAACGTAATCGAACATTCGAGCAAAGAAATACAGATTGATATAGGTGCAATTGAGAAATTCGTAAATCAAAAGAATGTGGAGCATTTTGAAGCACTTGGAAGTAAAATCTATTATTTAGGCTATGAGGGAAGCAAGTGGAAAAAACAGATTGTCTGTTATAAAAATCTAAAAAAGCTCCTGGAAGAAAATAAATATGATTTTGTCCATATTCATGCTGATGTGGCAAATAAATTGCTTGTTTCTGCGTTGGCTGCAAAAAGAGTCGGCGTGAAACGTGTTGTTGTTCACTCACATGCAGCTGGGGTTGATGGAAATCACAGAACTTTTAAGGTAGTGGTACATCGATTATGCAGAATGCTTTTAAAGAATGTGGCTACGGACTTTGTAGCCTGTTCTGATGTGGCAGCAGTATGGATGTATCCTGGAATTCCCAAAGAAAAAGTTATGATTATCCAAAACGGAATTGATCTAGAAAAATTCCGTTTCAAGGATAATATCCGTCAGAACGTCAGGGAACAGCTGGGGATAACAGATGAGGTATTGATAGGTCATGTGGGTAGATTTGCCTATCAAAAAAATCATGAGTACATTCTCAAGATAGCGAAGGCTCTAAAAGAAAAGCAAATGCATTCTAAGATTCTATTGGTTGGAGAAGGACCGGAGAAAGATAGAATTAAGGCCGTAGCGGAAGAAATGAATTTGAATGATATTCTCGTTTTCTACGGTACTTCAAATGAAGTTGAAAAGCTATTCATGGCGATGGATGTATTTGTTCTTCCCTCGCATTTTGAAGGGCTGCCAATCGTAGGTGTAGAGGCGCAAGCATCAGGACTTCCGGTTATATTCTCTGATAAAATTACCTCACAGGCAAAGCTGCTAGATGATGTAACCTTCCTAGGAATCGAGGATGCCGATATTAGTAGTTGGGTTGATGACGTAAACCATTATGGAAGTATGCGTAGGGACAGAACAGAAGCGTATAAAAGACTTCGAGAAGAGAAATATTCTATTGAGGATACTGTGCAGAGTTTCATGAGTTTGTATTTGGGAGTGAAAAAATGATTTATATTGCAGCACATAAAGAATTTGATGTTCCTCGACTGGAAAACTATGTGCCATTACAAGTAGGAGCAGAGGGGAAGGAACGCCTTGGTTATCTGCAAGATAATACCGGAGATAATATATCAATAAAAAACCAAAATTTCTGTGAGCTTACAGGTTTATATTGGATTTGGAAGAATACAACTGACGAGTATAAGGGACTTGTTCATTACAGACGTTATTTTGGAAAAAGTAATCTGAGCAGCAAAATGACGAATGTTTACACATATGATGAAATGCTTGGTTTCTTAAAGGGGGCTGATATAGTTCTTCCTTATATCGAATACTTTAAGCAAAACGCAAAAGAAGAACTTCTTGTGGAGTGCTGTACCCCGGAAATTTTTGACGAGCTTAGAAGAATTGTAGCAAATATGCATCCGGAATATATAACGGCGTTCGATCAGTATTTTGCACAGAACAAATCGGTACTGTTCAATATGATGTTTTGCAGGGCGGAGATTTTTGATGCGTACTGTGAGTGGCTTTTTTCCGTTTTATTTGAATTGGAGAAGACAGTGGACTTAAGCAAGCTAAACTCATATCAGAAGAGACTATACGGCTTTTTAAGTGAACGGCTTCTGAATGTTTGGTTGATAAAGAATAACAAAAAAATAAGGCATGTGGCTATCGTTAATGTTGAAATGCCGACAAAGGAAAAAATTGTGTTACTGCTTCGTCGGATGAAACACAGATATTTTTCATAGTTAGGATGAGACGCGATGAAAAAGATTCTTATATCTTTGCTTACATATACACTTGCGCTATTGATTATTTTTAATTGCTATTCCCTTATGTGCATGGTGTATCCGAACCGGATTTTTTATATTTTGACGAATGTAAATTTTGTACTGTTGCTTTTGTTGCGTAGAAAAATAAAACTCAAAAAAAATGCCTCTGTTTTATGTGCGGCATATTTATTATGCATGCTGCTGCTTATTGTACGAGGCTTTTTTAGCTATGAGTTTATGTTCTCTTGCGTGCTTCCTTTTGTGTTCACAGTCGTGTATTTTGACAAAACAGATGTTGTACTTGATTTTTGGGAGAAGTATACAAATATCATAGCAGTCATATGTCTACTCAGTTTGATGTTTTTTGTGTTTGCATCTAATCTCCATCTAATTAGTCCAACGGCTATTTATTCTGCGGATGAGGTAGGATGGGGAACTAATACGTATAAAGACTATTATCATTTGTATTGTGAAGGACAGGAAGTGTATGCGCTTGGCTATTCCGGTGTAAGGAATACAGCGTTGTTTGTAGAAGGCCCAATGCTTACATTTGTTGGATGTTTGGCTCTTTACTATGAGCTATTTCTTAGAGTCAAAGGTATTCGGAAAATTGTGGCTGCGTCTATTATTATCTCGATTGCTTCATCTCTTTCAACGACTGGTCTTTTGCTAATTGCAGTAATGATGTATTTGAGGTTTTACGAAAGAATAAAGAATAACAAATTTTTGAAGTTCTTTTGCCTACCTGCGATTATTGCTGTTTTAGTTTATTTTGGGGCGTATGTGATCCAAGATAAATTTGTTAGCAATGTTTACTCTGCTTCCGTTCGTACAGATGATATTTTAGCATCATTAAAATGCTTTACTAGCGATCCGATTAACGGGATAGGTTATAATAATTTAAAAGGCATTAATCCTTTTAGGCTTTACAAGAGAACTGATGCTGGATTGAGTACAGGTCTTGGTGGAATATTAGCATATGGTGGACTATTGTGGGGGCTATGGTATATCGTCCCGGTTGTGATTGCAGTTAAGAAATATATCTCACAACCTAAGTATCGGAATGTTTTGGGATTCCTATTTCTTTACATGGCACTTCTTGTTGTAACAGTAGTTCAGTCAAGAATATTATGTACTGTATGTATGACGATGTCGTGGATAATTACAATGGATTCGAGTATTGCGAAGGAACAGCTTGTAGAAGTTAAAGAACGTAAGGCTGTGGGAAAGAAAATCAGAGTTAAAATGATGTGAGGCTATTATGGAAAATGGATATAGAACTAAAGTTGGAGTTATAACATATCATTCTGCCTATAACTTTGGCTCTGTTTTACAGGCTTTAGCTACGCAAGAAGCAATCAAGCGTTTGGGGTATGAAGCTGATATTATTAATTATAGAATGAAAAGGCAGAAGCAGTACTACCAAAAACTTTACAGGACGGCGTTTGGTTCCAAGACATTTATTAAGGATCTCATTATGATGCCGGTAAGGGGAAAAAGGCTTCAGAGAGCAAAGGCATATGAACAATTTATCGAGTCAAGATTGAGCCTTACAAAGGAGTTTGAAGTTCCGGAAGCAGCGATGCAGGTATTTGCTGAATACCCCTGTATTGTTAGCGGAAGCGATCAGATTTGGAATTTTCATTCAAATGAACTGGAAGGGCAAGCAATCGATTATATGAAGCCGTATTTATTGTCTGACTTTAACGGCAAGAAGGTTTCTTATGCATCTTCGATAAGTAACATGTCTGATGTGGAGCTTGATTCAATTATCGGCTACATTTCTCAGTTTGACCATCTTTCGTTCAGAGAGGCAAGTAGCAATAAAAGAATAAATGAAAAATACAAATTGGGATCGATCAATGTTCCGGATCCTACGTTTCTTCTATCCAGAAAAGATTGGATTGATTTGTTGGACCTAAAACAGAGCAAAGATGAAAGGTATATTTTGTATTATTCGTTACGTAGCTATAAACCGCAAAGAGAGCGCATTGCATTGCTTAAACAAATCTCGGAGCGTACTGGATATAAAGTAAAAGTGGTTACACCTTTTGTTTATTTAAACTATCCAGATGATTGCTTTGAAATTCATCCGGAATTTGGTCCGCTGGAGTTTATAAGTAACATCATGAATGCTGAGATGATTATAACAGATTCTTACCATGGAACTATACTATCGGTCAATTTCGAGAAGAATTTTTTCTCGATGTGCGAAAATACAGGAAGCGAGTTCAGAAAGACAGATATCCTGTGTCAACTGGGACTCGAAAACCGCATAATCGCTGATATTGAAGAATCCTTTACAAAGCTTGATTCTGCAATCGATTATACACAAGTAAGGTTAAAGGTCGAGGCTCTGCGCACGATTGGATATGATTATTTAAAAAACGCACTGAGTTCAGATTAAAGGCTGTTTTGTTGATTACAGGGATTGACTATGAAGAAGTGTGATATTTTGCCATTGATACTGGGGTTACTTAAGAGCATTACATGAAAATGTTAATTGGATAAAGTAAAATAATATCTATGGACTCGATTAAAGAGTAGCCCTAAGTATACCATTAATAACATATAAGGAATATGCCGTATGACTGAACAGAATAAAAGCAGTAAACTTTCAGAGCTAAAGAAAAACACTCTGATCATTGGAATAGCAACATTCGGAAGCAAAGCGATATCCTTTATCCTTGCTCCATTGTATTCATACTACCTGACAACAGCGGAATATGGTACTATGGACTTGGTGACAACAACGGCTTCGTTGTTGCTGCCAATCCTTATGGCGGATGTCTATGAAAGTGTCTTTCGCTTTACAAGTGATCCGGATGAAGACAATAATAAAGTATTGACTAATTGCTCTTTGATTGCCTTGATTGGTACAATTATAGGAGCATTGCTCATCATACCAATTTCTCTGATATATCAGAATCTTCCCGTAATATTGATTATTTATCTTTATGTGGTCATAGATGGTTTTACTTTGATTTTTAGTTGGTATGAGCGTGGAAGTGGCAAAATAAAGGTATTTGCTTTTTCGGGGGTTGTGAACTCGGCTTTCCAGCTGGTATTTACTTTTCTTTTTATTGTTTTGCTTAGATATGGCCTGAATGGCTGGTATATTGGATTCCTTTTTGCAAAAATTATAACATTTGTCTATCTTTTTATTAATGTAAGGCCTTTTAAAGTTATCAAAAGACAGCATCTTGATAAGGCTTATCAAAAAAGACTGCTAAAGCATTGTATTCCACTTATGCCTACAACGGTTATGTGGTGGGTCTTGAATGTGTCCGATCGGTATGCTATTGGCATTTTTATGGGAATGGCAGCAAACGGTATCTACGCTGTTTCCAATAAAATCCCTTCGATTTTAAATGCATTTGAGAGTATATTTTATCAGGCTTATCAAACGACAGCAATCAACTCTCTCGATGATAAGGAGCGTAATAACTTTTACAGTAGAATATTCAACAACTACTTTGTGTTTATGATGCTGGGCTATGTCGGTATTCTAGTGGTGTCTCGTCCAATGATCATTTATTTGTTTGATTCGAGTTATGCTGATTCTTGGCTATATATTCCTCCTCTGCTTGCTGGAGCTGTTGCACATGCTATTGCATCTAACCTTGGTTCATACTATGTTTTGTTCTATCAAACAAAAGGGGCTTTCCTGACTAGTGTTTGGGGAGCATTGACAAATATAGTTTTAAATTTTTTGCTCATTCCCTATTTTGGACTTATGGCAGCGGCTTTGACCACTCTTACGGGTTATATAGTAATGTTCTTTTTTCGGTGGAGGGATATTAAAAAGTTCATAACGATAAAATTGGAATTAAAAAGAATCTTAATTATGCTGTCAATTTCTGCTATTCAAACTGCACTTTATTTTTGGAATAGTTGGTTTGGGATAGCTGCAATGGCTCTTGTGGGGTGTATTGCTCTTGCGATAAATAAAGATATGCTACTGCGACTTGTGAAGAGAAAATAATGCTGTCTCGTCCACGAAAAGCGAATGGGTCGTTGAATTCGATGAGCTAGGAGAAAATGATGTATATGGTGCAACAGGTAAATAAACTTGGAAAAAGCGATTGGTACATGGCTTGGTATCAAGATGATGAAGTGCTTATGAATAGTTCATCGGGTGGTGCGTTTACAGCAATTGCTGAAGTCGTTCTTCAAGATAATGGCGTTGTATTTGGTGCGACATTTGACGAGAAGACATGGGATGTCTATCATAAGCCGGTTACCTGCATTGAAGAATTAAATGATATTCGCGGTAGCAAGTATTATCAAAGCCAGGCGTTTTTAGCATATGCTGACTGCAAAAAATATTTGGATGCGGGAATAGAAGTTCTCTTCTCAGGTACGGCTTGTCAAGTTATGTCTTTCCAGCCTATTCTGATAGCTCACAGCTTGGCTATTTAGGGGAGGTTGCTGCATGAATATTAAGAGAATTATAAATAAGATAGGTAGCCCTTCCTTCTTTAAATTCAACAAAAGAGATTACGAAGGGAAAATAGCAAAGGACGAGGTGTTTAATGCCAGATTCCGAAACGGCGGCGTTACACTTTCCAGAAAGGAAAAGAAGTCTCCGGAATGGAGAACTGTGGTTGTCTATCGTAAATACCAGGTTAATAAAGGCAACCTGTGGGGCTATATCTACGAAAGAAAGTTAAACCGTATGGCAGAGAAAACCGGGATAGATTTCCTCGGTAACTGTAATATTGGAGACTGCCTTTTGATTGGACATTGGGGAAAGATAGTTATCAATGGGAATGCGAAATTTGGCAATGAGACTATGATTACTCACGGAGTGACTATTGGAAGAGATATACGTGGAAAGCACAAAGGATATCCTACTTTTGGGAACAGAGTTTGCATTAGAACAAATTCGACAATAGTTGGCAATATTAGCATAGGTGATGATGTGCTTATAGCACCGAACACTTTCGTGAACTTTGATGTTCCGCCGCATTCCATCGTAATTGGCAACCCTGCTAAGATTATTGCAAGGGAGAATGCTACAGAAGGGCATCTTCCAGATATTAATATGGATCCTTCACTGAGGGTCGAAATGGTCTGAGGGAGGATTTGTGATGGAAAATATAATTGAACAAGAGAATTTAGTTAATCAGGATGTTACCTTTCCTGTTGCATATGCTTGCTACAACAAAGACCTGCAAACGAGATTGGATAGTACGTCCGGTGGTGCATTCACAACGCTGGCAACGTATTTTCTTAAAGAAAAGGATGCTGTGATTTTTGGAGCCGCATTTGATCGGAACTGTAATGTCAAGCATATTAGAGTGGATACTCTGGACGATCTGGGTAGACTTCGCGGTTCAAAATATCCTCAAAGCAATGTGTGTAACAGCTTCTTAGAAGCTAAAGCTGCGTTGGATAGTGGAAGGGCAGTTTTTTATACCGGGACACCATGTGAGATAGCTGGTCTTAAGAATTTCCTTGGAAGAAAGTACGAAAATCTTTTCACAATGGATTTTGTTTGCCATGGTGTAGGTTCGGATTTGGTTTGGCGAGGATATAACGGACAATTCAAAAATAAGGGAGAAATCAAGAAAATCACCTTTAAGGCAAAAACGCACGGGTGGAAGAAATGGTATTTCAAGGTTGACTACCAAAATGGGAATGTGTGGCAGCGGCGGGGCAGCATGACAATGTTTATGCGTTCTTACCTGTCTTATGCGAATATAAGACCCTCCTGTTTTGAATGTCATTTTAAAGGATTACAAAGAACTTCGGATTTCACCATTTCTGACTGTTGGGGCGTTGCCGAATCAAACCAGAATATTAATGATAATAAAGGCTTATCAGCTTTGCTTTTGCAGAATGACCGTGCATTGCTGATTTTTGATGTGATAAAAGATAATCTGGAATATCTGGGATATGATGCAGAAGAACTGATGGCCGGTAACTGGACAGCAGTTAAGAGCGTCAAGGCTAATCCGATTAGAGAAAGATTCTTCACAGATGCTTTTGAAATCGGAACGATAGAATCGCTGAAAAAGCATTTTAAGCCATCGGCCAAAAACTGGATTAGATATTATTATAATCGACTGAAGGGCAAAGAAAAATAACCAATGATAGCGCATAGTTGAATGAGCGGCATACTTATTGATATTGATTCGGCTGAAAGGCAAGGAGATAACGGTCATAATGAATATATTGATTCTCGGTGGAAGCGGCATACTATCTACTGATTTTACCAAAACGTGTTTGGATAAGGGCAATGTGGTTTATACCCTTAATAGAGGGAACAGAACTCATTTTATAGATCCAAGGGTCAAACTTATTAAAGCTGACCTTCGAAATGAGCCGGAAAATGTACTACGAGAGAAGATTTTCAAGGAAATTCCATCATATGATGTCATTGTTGATTTTCTGTCGTTTATTCCGAATCATTTGAAACGCACACTGTCCATATTAAATGGGCAGTTCATACAATTTATATTTATTTCCTCATCAACTGCTTATAAGAAGAAGTGTGAGGATGAGATTCTGACGGAACAGAGTGAAATTGGAAACGAAAAATGGGATTATGCATATAACAAGTATCTGTGCGAGGAATTTTTGAGGAAAAGCAGCATCAATTATACAATTATACGGCCATATGTAACCTACGGTAAAAACAGAATTCCATTTCCAATCATACCGGGCGACCAATATACTCTGTTGGCTCGCATTATGGCCAATAAGCCGGTTATTATGTTTGAGCATGGTGATGCAATTTGCACCCTAACGCACACGGAGGATTTTGCTAAAACGCTTTATGAATTGCTACTGAATGAAAAGGCTTATAAAGAAGCATTTCATATCACAAGCACTAGTGAACAAACATGGCTTGAGGTTTATACGATTCTTTGTGAGTTATTAAATAGGAAACCGAATATCTGTTCACTCGATAGAGCTGATACCGAGAAATATATGCCCGAATTTTATGAAATACTGGTTGGCGACAAGGGAACGAATATGCGTTTTGACAATACCAAAGTCTCCAACGCAATCGGACACTCTGTTTATAATACTGTATCTCTGAGGGATGGATTGAAACAATCAGTTGACTTCTTCATGAACCATTCTTATATGCAGAAGATTGATTATAAATTCGATGGTGAGTGTGATTACATAGCGGCTAAGATTTCAAAGCAGAAATGCTGCATATTGGAATCATCGGTGCGTCGTAATAAGGATGTACTCTATTATCATATCATGAGGTTCCCGCTTACAAATTATCTGGTGAGAGCCAAAAGAGCAAAGAAGATGGATTCCAAGTAGGTGAGTCTATGGAATTTTGGAGGTTTAAGATATGCCGTTATCATTCAATAGTAAAGGAGAGGCTAAGATGAATCAAGGGATACCTCCTTATGCTTCTGATATAGACCCAGATAGTCCTTATTGCGAATTTGATGATGGGGTATTGGTTTATCAGGATAAGCAAGGACATTGGCTAGATATGAATCAACAGCCAAAGCCAAAAAAGCCGCGAAAGTATACGCCACACCAATCAACCAGATATAAGAATATCGTAATAGGGGAGAACGGTAAGGCAAAGTCCTATGATGTAAAGACTGGTGGACTAAAGGACACGAATAAGGAACTGCCAGAATTATATAATAAACGAGAAAACTGTTGTGGTTGCGGAGCCTGTTATGCCGTATGTCCGACCAGGAAATTCCTTGAAAATAACGGTGAGGGGAGCATAGGCCAATTTGGTGAAAAGTATGTTCTTTCTCATGGTGCTATTTATATGGAAGAGGACGAGGAAGGATTTCTTTATCCTGTGGTTGATGCAAGTCTGTGCATTCGGTGTTATAAATGCGAGACAGTCTGCCCCATTAAGAATTAGACAAGTAGCAAGAGAGCCTGAATGGTTTGAATGGTGCAAACAGGATCAAAGTTTTACAAATGAACAGGTGATAGAAATGCTTTTGGAGATTTTTAGGGAATATGAAGCCAACACGAAAGAAGGTGTCAATCTATGATACCTGAAAAGAATATCCTTCTCACCAATATTCAACGCTTCTCCCTGCACGATGGCCCGGGCATACGTACCACTGTTTTCCTCAAAGGTTGTTCAATACACTGCCCTTGGTGTAGCAATCCGGAAAATTTACTGCACAGGGAGCAAAGGTATGTAAAGATGGATCATAACGGAAAAGTTGAAGAAGAAGGAACCTATGGGAAATGGTATAGCCCAGATGAGCTATATTCTGAAGTAATAAAAGATAAGTCGTTTTATGGCTACTGTAATGCTAATTCGGCTACTTATCTGGACTCTCTTCCTGGAGGCGTGACGTTCTCCGGCGGCGAGTGCATGCTCCAGATGAAAGAGCTTGATCCCATGCTTCAACGGCTTAATGATGAGCAAATCCACACAATTGTGGAGACAAGCCTTTTCTGCTCATCAGTACAGCTTTCCATTGCAATCAAGCATATAGACCTGTTTTACGTTGATATTAAGGTTCTGAATGATGATTTGTGCTCATCTTCTCTTGGTGGAAGGATTGAGCTATATAAAAACAATCTTGTGACATTACTGAACAGCGGCAAGCCGGTTGTCTTTCGCTTGCCGGTTATCGGCGGTTACACGGATAGTGAGGAAAACAGGAAAGCTGTGGTTGAACTGATAGAATCGAAAGCCAAAAGCTATTCGAACCTTTTGAAGATTGAAATCCTCAAAGAACATAATCTTGGAACGAATAAGTATCAGTCGTTGATTGATGGCGGGAATGAGATAATGCTGCCAGAATATAATGGCGTAAGTGATGAGCTGATGGGGCAGTATAAGATAGAAATTGAAGAGGGGCTGATGATCGTTGGAAGTTCAATACCTGTGGAAATCTGCAAAATTTGAACCACCAGTATTCCGCCCCGCCTTGCCACCTGACTATTGACAGAAGTAACCTGCGGTGAGAGAATATAAGTGGATAAACTGCTAAATTCGGTCGAACTGATCGGTCAGCTCGACCGAATTTAGCAGTCATCTCGTTTAAATCTTCCATTCAATAATCAGTTCTCACTTTTCTATGATGTGAGATTATTTTTGCCCATAGTAAGCATTCGGTCCATGCTTCCTCATGTAGTGCTTATCAAGCACATACTGCTTCATCTCGGCCTGCGGATTCAAAGCTAATGTCTTGATATCCATTTCCGCAACCTTCTCCATGACCACAGCGTTGTACACAGCATTGGCAGGATTTGTTCCCCATGCAAACGGTCCATGGTTCTTAACAACAATACCCGGAATTGCCATCGGATCATATCCAAGCTTCTCAACCGTTTCGATTATCACTTTGCCCGTATTCAGTTCGTAGGCTTCCATGACCTCTTCTTTACTCAGTTCCCGCGTGCATGGAATATCTCCATAGAAATAATCTGCATGAGTTGTGCCGAGTGCAGGGATGTTCATGCCTGCCTGAGCGTAAAGGTCAAACCACTCGCCTTTCACTAAAACCATTTTTAGTGCATACTTGAGAAAACCAATAGATTTTTCAAGGAGG
>PPYE01343179.1_pt1 | contig 35573 bp, 26 predicted proteins | sample 1559881 | NCBI WGS metagenome assembly PPYE01 (sample SAMN08240022, study PRJNA423297) | Human gut metagenome, whole genome shotgun sequencing project.
GTTGGTTGAAGCCGGGGTAGATATTGATTTCCCTGTAGTATACCGTGCTTTTGCCGGTCTGGATTCAATCATACAGGCGGCAGGAAGATGTAACCGGGAAGGCAAATTGAATCATGTGGGTAAATTAGGTCAGGTTTTTGTCTTTAATTTGGAGAATACTCTTTTGCGTGGTTTGATGGGAAAGGGAGCGGCTGCTTTGCGGGAGATACTGTCTGTTTCCGATGGGAGCGACTTGTTTTCTCCGGAGTGTATGGCTCAATATTTCAGCTTATTCTATAGCAATTGTAACACCTTTGATAAGGCTAATATAAAAGGTCTGTTATATAAAGGTTTTGCAGAAATGCACTTTATGTTTGCAACTGCTGCAGAGAAGTTCCGGTTGATAGACGATAAAGACTCGGTATCCATCTTGGTCGGCTATGGTGATGGTGTAACCTTACTGGAGGAATTGAAGCGGATTGGCCCGGAATTTTGGTTGTTACGTAAGCTACAGCAATATATCGTATCCATTAGAAAATGGGACTTCGAAGAACTGGTGCGGTGTGGTAAAGTCATCGAATATTCAGGTGTATTCATTTTGGAGGATCCGAATTGCTATGATCTGCAAGCTGGATTGGTATTGGATGGGGCTTGGGTGGAAGAACTGTTGCTGATAGAATAAAAGATGGTGATTGTGTAAATAGGATTGGATTGTTACCTTTGCAAGGTATTTTGTCATACCTTGCGGGGTGTGTGGGTTGAAACAGCTAATTTATTTTATTAGTGTAAGTCAATTGAAAGGGACTGTCTTCAGATGTGAGGTAGTCCCTTTATTATATGTAATTTTTCAGCTAATTTATGTGATTTGTGTTAATATGAAAATATGTGTTAAAATGTTGTAGCTTTAATTTCTGAAGTTTATTTTTGTACATAAAAATAAAATGAATATGAAAAGAAGGGAAGATTTACTTCGTGATATTCTTTTCTTAATTGAAAAATCACAGAGAAAAGGTAGCCGAAGATTGAATGCAGACAAAAACATATTGTATTGGGAAATCGGTAGACTAATTAAACAAGATCTTTACAGTAAAGAGACAACACTTCATCGGATAGATACATTTAAATATCTTTCTCGTGAATTAGTGGAACGCTATGGTAAAGAATTTGAAGTTAGACACTTGCTTCAAATGGAGTTGTTCTGCGTATATTTTCCAGAACTTGAAATAGTGTCTGATTTATCGAAAAAGCTTACTTGGACTCATTTTTTGAAATTGTTTCTGATAGATAATAAGTTACATCGTGACGATTATGCAAAAGCGTGTAAAGAAGAAGGGTGGAGCAGTTCAGTCTTGCATGGTAAAATAATGAAATTGATAATTTAATAAATTGTGTCGACTGCAGGTATGTTTTACTCGTTTTAATCCACGTACCTATATAAGGTATAACGGACGGCTTACTGCTATCTTCCAACCCTTCAAAGGTTTCAATCCACGTACCTATATAAGGTACGACTTCTCGTTCAGATAGTCATTGATACCCTTACTCCAGTTTCAATCCACGTACCTATATAAGGTACGACACTAGTTCATCAGATAGGCACATACCTATTCTTAAGTTTCAATCCACGTACCTATATAAGGTACGACTACACTTTCCAAAAACAGTATGCAGCAACTTCTACGTTTCAATCCACGTACCTATATAAGGTACGACGGGAACCCTAACACACCAGTAGAGGTGTTAACTGTTTCAATCCACGTACCTATATAAGGTACGACCCGTGACAAGATGGGACTGGCATTGACTATTGATGTTTCAATCCACGTACCTATATAAGGTACGACGGAATACAAGTAACAAAAGCGGAATTGAATCTGTGGTTTCAATCCACGTACCTATATAAGGTACGACGCAAAGCACATACCACTTCTTACAAGGATATTTGGGTTTCAATCCACGTACCTATATAAGGTACGACTTAAGTACAAGTTATTCACGTAGTTGTTACTTGACGTTTCAATCCACGTACCTATATAAGGTACGACTTTAGGCAACGACATAGAAATCTCATATATCGGAGTTTCAATCCACGTACCTATATAAGGTACGACGGACAAGGTTGTCGAACAGATAGAGAAACGTTTTGGGTTTCAATCCACGTACCTATATAAGGTACGACATAATATGAGTGAATGGCGTACGTTCCGTTCGCTGGTTTCAATCCACGTACCTATATAAGGTACGACACAGTAGTAACCGTGTGACCAGCCTCATTAATCGTTTCAATCCACGTACCTATATAAGGTACGACAAGGCCTTGGATTTTGATCGTATTTACATTCGTGTTTCAATCCACGTACCTATATAAGGTACGACTGCAACGACGGCTAAATCTGTTATGCCGGAAGATGTTTCAATCCACGTACCTATATAAGGTACGACGTATTGGTTCTGCTTATATTCGTGCCCGAAGGGATGTTTCAATCCACGTACCTATATAAGGTACGACGAAGCGCGAAAGTGCTTCCTTTTTTCCAGGTAAGTTTCAATCCACGTACCTATATAAGGTACGACTCTAAACCTGACATCTTAATAGCATTGTCAGAAGTTTCAATCCACGTACCTATATAAGGTACGACTCCTTCCGTCATGTACGGTAACTCTCTCTGTTCAGTTTCAATCCACGTACCTATATAAGGTACGACGCTCGAGATAACGCTGATAGGCATTGACATTGCGTTTCAATCCACGTACCTATATAAGGTACGACTGTAAGCTGCCCGATGGAATTGATTGAAAATACAGTTTCAATCCACGTACCTATATAAGGTACGACATATACTCTCAATACGATGCTTTGAGCATTTTCCGTTTCAATCCACGTACCTATATAAGGTACGACCAAACTTGTCAGAGTCACATATACCATAGATATATGTTTCAATCCACGTACCTATATAAGGTACGACAGTATCAACATATAGAGTGCGATAGCAGCCGCTAGGTTTCAATCCACGTACCTATATAAGGTACGACATACCAACCTGTTTATACTTTACACCTTGGTCAAGTTTCAATCCACGTACCTATATAAGGTACGACTGATAGCATTTTGCCCAAGTGGTTGACTTATCGTGTTTCAATCCACGTACCTATATAAGGTACGACCTACTTTTAAATTTTTGGTAGTAACATTGATAGGTTTCAATCCACGTACCTATATAAGGTACGACCATATTTCACCAAATGCTTATATTGTCGTATCAAGTTTCAATCCACGTACCTATATAAGGTACGACTTCAAAAGAGCGGTCGGGACAAGTCCTGCAATAGTTTCAATCCACGTACCTATATAAGGTACGACTGATATTATAGTTAATCCTATCACACAGACTGTTGTTTCAATCCACGTACCTATATAAGGTACGACACAATCAAAGTGGATCTGACCCAAAATTTTATCAGTTTCAATCCACGTACCTATATAAGGTACGACATGACTTAATAAATTATTGTTTAACATGGCGCAAAAGTTTCAATCCACGTACCTATATAAGGTACGACCGGCTTCGGACAAAGAGACTTTGGCATCAGTTTCACGTTTCAATCCACGTACCTATATAAGGTACGACCAAGCAAAGCAGTTAATGCAGCAGCAGACATAAGTTTCAATCCACGTACCTATATAAGGTACGACGTACTCCGCACGGTGAGCCTTTTGTTGCTCTCATGTTTCAATCCACGTACCTATATAAGGTACGACCCGAGACAAAGAATATTAAAGCCGACACAGCTAAGTTTCAATCCACGTACCTATATAAGGTACGACTGCATTACAAATAATGCAAACATTTACAGTCTGTTATCAATGCATTTATGCGATAATAAACTTTTTGGATTTTTTATTGATGAAATAAAACTAATAGGAGTGTTTAATAGGCTAATAATCAATGATTGCGAAAACTCCAGCTTTTTGTTAATGCTTAATGTTCGCAAACAGTTATATTATAAGTTCATCTTCTACATTATAGGATGTGACGACACCTATGTATTCAACTCTTTTAGAATAATTATTTCCCAAGAAATAGAAACGAATACTATCTTTTTTATGATCGATGATATCCGATAGTTTTAATCTTAACTCGGTAAATTGAGCAGGCGAGACAGAGCATTCAAAAACGGAATTTTGGACGCGTTGGCCATAATTCAGGCATTGACGTGCTACCTGACGTAACCTGCGCTGTCCGTCGGAAGTCATCGTTTCTACGTCATATGTAACTAGAACATACATAAACTTACTTCATTAAAAAGACCGGATAATTATCTAAATCGTTTCTCAAAAAACGAGCTAAAAGCATCGCCTGAATATATGGGATCAGTCCTATCGGTACGGATTCATTTAAGTAGGGGTGGATTATTGTCTCTTTTTTTCTCTTCTGCCAAGCGAGTAAGACTCCCTTTCTGATATCTTCGTCCATTACAATCCCGTTATCTCCGTGTTCGACAAAACCTTTACCGGATATCTGTTTACGATTAATTAAGGACAAAACCAACCTGTCTGCCAGGTAGGCTCGTAACTCTTCCATCATATCTAACGCTAAACTCGCTCTTCCTGGTCGATCGGTATGTAAAAAGCCTACGTATGGATCAAGTCCTACTGTTTCCAATGCAGACTGTACCTCATGATTCAGCAATGTGTAAACGAATGACAATAGAGCATTTACTTTGTCTTTGGGCGGTCTTCTGTTCCTCCCGTTAAAAGGAAAATCCTCACATTGCGATATGATCATCTGGTTAAATACAGAGAAATAAGTTGTAGCGGCTTCTCCCTCTATACCTCTTAATGTATCGGAGGACTCAGCAACTAAAGCCTGATTCTTTGATCTCTTTAACTTTTCAGATACGGATAAAAACAAGGATAGCTGTTTGTCGGAAGAAATGTGATCTCTTTTGAAACGATCGATAACCGTCCGGGAATTTGCTATCTTTCCTGCAATAAAAAGCCGACTGATTTCCAGTGATTTATTTGCATCGTCGGCAATCCTGTATTGTGTTCTTCGTAAAAGGACATTTCCTTTTGTCGGACCGGAGACTCTACCTTGAAACTGTCCATTAGCACTTAAAAAACATAATCCTACATTTCTTTCAGCACACATCTTCATTAATGCCGGAGAAGCACCTATATATCCGAATGTGACAATACCTTCTATATTTAAAACCGGAATTCTGAATATATCTTTTTCCTTAACCCTAATTACAACGTTTTCTCCATCTTTAGTTAAATAGGCTTCAGGAGTAGTTACATACAATGTGTTCAATAATTTTCTCATATTTTAATCGTATAACTGGGACAGGTAAGTATTCACTTTCGGTGTTTTTGTCAGTACTTTAGGCATACATACGTCACATAAAGAACATGACTTGCAATGCGCTTTGTATATTGCCGGCGGAAGAACTTTTTGCTCGTATAGCTTGTGCATTTGGACACATTTATTTTCAACCAGTTTCCGTAATTCTTCAGTAAACTGGACCTCTTCTCGGTGGCGAGTTTCCCCATAATACAAAAAGCCTTTTTCTATGCTGACGTTATACATCTCTTCCAGGCAAATCGCTTGTGCGCATAGCTGGACTTCATCTATCTGATCTTTTTTAGGTTTGCCTCGTTTGTATTCGACCGGAATTAATTGCCAGAATCCCGGATATTTAGGATGTCTTATTGAATTTTGTCCGGAGGTGGAAGCGACCATCTCTACTACATCAGAGATACCATAAAGTCCCAGCCGTCTGGAGACAAGCGTTACGGATCTTAATGTTACTATGCCTTTATTGCGGTTCATCAAGGTAGGATCATCGACTTTTTGATGCATCCAGTTTCCTTCAATAGTGAGGTTGTTTTCCGCCCACTGTTGTTCGATATGTATAAGGGCCCATTGACGTTTACAGAAAGTTATGTGTTGGATTCCGGAAAGCATCAATAGGTCCTCATCTCCGTATTCTATCATATCATGTCCAAAACTTCTACTCCTTCCGGCAGTTTATCTTTGTCGATGGTAACAATATAATCGTCGAACGAACGGGGTGGGCGTTGGTCATCCTTAAGTTGAACCTTCACTAAACCGAATAAAGAATGAGCTGAAGCATTACCTAATGCTGTACTGTGTTTGAATACGATCAATTTGCGGGCATTCATCATTCCTCTGGCTGCTGAATGGTCATGATCGAACATGTTTTTCAATGAATCCCAAAATAAGTTCAGATCCTCTTCATTGAATCCGGTTTGTGCGGCTAAATGAGCGGAAATAAATCCGTTAGCTTTATATAGTCCGTAAGGAACTGTAAATTTACGTCCCATGGTGCGGTTATCTCCACTCTGTTTTTTAGCCTCATCCTCCGTAGCCACAGCCATACGGGTTATACTATGTTCGGCGGTAACAATAGGACTGATAGAACGGGCAAAAGTAAATTGGATAGGGCCACGAACCTGTCCGGCATTTTCACCAGTACTTAGTACGGCTCCAAATGTCCTTATGTCATAAAAGTTTCTGCACATCCATTGCCGGGCAGCCTCTGTTTTATCTCCCTTCTCTTTTATATCTTTAACCCCTTCCTGTTTATGCGCTTCAGTGATCAGATTATTCAATACCGCTTTCTCTTTAATGAATATATCATACGGTCTTTCTCCATCTTTTACTATTTGGACAAAGTTCCGGACTTTACGTTTCAGGCAGACATCGGAAACCAGACCTTCTCCTGTTTCCGGATCAACTCTGGGTAAGTTTCCGGCATCGGGATCACCGTTCGGATTACCATCCTGTACATCAAATAAATAAATGAAGTCATAACGATTTTTTATTGCAGTTTCCATATTTGTATACTATTAATTTTTTTCTTTGTCTGTTGTTTTATATAAATCTTCTCTTTGATGGTAATAACCGATTGCGAAACGGGACTGGTCATCCATCGATAAATACTTAGGTAACCCGTTACTATCCAGGTTGGTGATAACACTTTGCAATAATTTTTCATAATAAACAGATTTCCCGGTATCAAATTTTGCAAGGTGATGTCTGGATAAAGACAACAAGCGGCCGAATACAGTTGTCGGGGTTGTCGACGCTGCACCGTAGTAACGCTCTTTGATCGTAGAATTTGCTCCTGGGATAGCATCACTCTGGATCTTTTCAAGGATAGCAAACAAGCGGCCACATAAGTACGCTTGGTTTTTATTTTCTAAATCTAATGCCATTTGAATTTCTTTAGGTGGATTATTATGATTTCTGAATTTTCTATTTAAGTAGGCTTTGAGTATAGCGGCTCTTATCGACGTTATATTCCGGTCTGCTTTGATTCGTATCAGACATTGCATCTGCAATGTGGTCGGATAGGGTCGGTTATCCCATATGCTTTGGCTTAAATCGCTGGCTAAACTGGGAGGCAGATTTTCCATTTTATTTAAGGAAGCAACTTGGGTCAGTAAGTTGAATAAAGAAAAATAGGCTCTTTGATTCTTGCTTTTAATGATTTCCAAGTCCTTAAAATGTTGTCTGATGTGACTGGCAAATTCGCCTACTGTTCCTTGTCGCCAGAATCTAACAGAGATACGGGCGGCATTAGGAGATAAACCTAACACGTAAAAGGGAGTTTTGTCCTCGTCATTCAATACTCCCGAGAACGGAGACTTCAAGAAGTCTCTGATAACTTCCGTGTTTTTATCCGGATCATCTTTGGGAGGAGATGTAAATATGAAACAGAAACATTGCTCTAACTTTGTCGGTTTCTGAGACCAGAAAACAACGGATGTGTCATGTAATCGATATTTGTTAGAGGAATCTTTTCCCAATAAAGAATTTAAAGCTGTGGTATAAGCAGCTTCCGCTTCTTTTGAAATAGGTGCGTTCATACCTTGCTCTTTATAATAAGAATCGTAACCCGATTTCTTTTGAAAGCCAACCAGTTTAGCTCCGCTCTTGCCTCCGGGTATGGCTATGGCACTATTGAGTATGGCTATCGGAGCCTTTTTCCCAGTAATAAGGCATATTCCTATCGGTTCATCCTTCTCCGAACAATCTTCTATGGATGATGTTACATCCGGATTTGCAGCCACGATAGTATTGTTTCCTGCTACTTTAAAGGAGATGTTTGTCCCGTCTTTTTTGATACATTCTTCCCATAAAGGGTCCATTTTTATACGTTGAAGATTATCAGGATTATCGTAAAATTTGGCTACTGCTTGAATCTCTTCATTGAAAGGATACATTTCGGCAAGCCGCCTGACTTCCTGAACAAAGGTTTTATTTTGTTTAGCGGCATCGTCCAGTGCTTTTGGCATTCCTTTATCATCCGTATTTTTAGGTTGGGCTAACACATATCCGAAATGGTCCCAAAATACATTTGCCGTTTGCCAACTGTTGCTACCGGTACGTCCTTTACTTTTAACAACCAGATATTTTTTTGCTCGTTTCTGTTTTCCTACCCCTTCGGTGGTATCCTGTAGTTCTAAAAAATTTCCTTTTTTATCTATCAGAATAAGATAAGGTATTTCTTTCCATTCTAATCCACGGGGAGCAATGGTACTCACCGGATCAGCAGCTTTACGTTGGTAGTATTCGTATAATGCTTGCAAAATCATCGGCGTACCTCCTCACTGTTAATGGATGGAACGATCAAGACTCCTTGTTTCATTATAGCCCTGAAGAACATTGGCTTTGGATCTTTTTCGTTTGTGAAATCCATATCATATAGCATATATCCTAAATCACGATCTTCGGGTATTCCGTCTCCTTTTACCGGATTTTCGATGTATGTGAAATCAGCGGAGAACTCACGGCAACCTAAATAGGGTTGATTGAAACATTGCCCCTTTTTAGCTCTACGTTCGAACATAGCATTATATTTGCCAGGATTTTCGTCAGAGGACTTTGATGGCACTTTCAACTTATCTTCTTTTGTTCTATTTCTTATAGGTATAAATTCCAACTCTGCAAAAATTCTATAGCAAACATCTTTTAGTAACAAACTGGATTTTTGTTGCCGATTATCTTCGATGAATAATCCGGATGAACGGGGGCTCATTAAACTTCCAATCTCATTTCTTTTCATGGAAAACCATCTGATTGGATTTAATACTTCTATTCGGGTAATATTCCATTGTATGGCTGGTTTCCAAAATATAGATTCGAAAATGGCTCGGGCAGCAGATGGCGTTATTATGTCGTAGCTAACTCTTTCGACTTTCATCTCCGGACGGGTAAAGCAGGCCATGCTTCCTTTAACCTCAAGACAGTATTCTTTATTTGTATATATCATATGTTTAGGTTAACGTAATATAAGGTGTTTATGCTTTGAGTAATAAGGTATCTTTATAACTCTGTTCAACAAAGATATATTTTATTTTCTAACAAACAAATATTTTAATCCTGTAATCTTCTTGCGAAAAATATTATAAAAGTTGTCCCCGTAAAGGATGCGACATTAAAGACACGTTCAAACGCGCCTTTGAAGAGTGGTTTCAATCCACGCATCTGTAAAAGATGCGACAGATTTACGGGTGATACGGGATAACTGCTTCTCTGTTTCAATCCACGCATCTGTAAAAGATGCGACTTTTAGGTGCTGGTACTGGCGGTGCTTCTCTTTTGTTTCAATCCACGCATCTGTAAAAGATGCGACGCTTATTATTAAGTATAGCAGTAGTACGATTAAGTTTCAATCCACGCATCTGTAAAAGATGCGACTGTTTCTGGTCTTTCTGTTACCCCCTCGGATATTGTTTCAATCCACGCATCTGTAAAAGATGCGACAAAACAGTAAACGCATACCTTTTTACAGTAAATGTAGTTTCAATCCACGCATCTGTAAAAGATGCGACTTCCATTTAAACCCATTTTTCTTTTGATTTTAGTTTCAATCCACGCATCTGTAAAAGATGCGACTAAATGTTTACACCCCGTTATTCTCATTAATCCAGTTTCAATCCACGCATCTGTAAAAGATGCGACATTAAAGTATCGGCTTATCCTTTCCGCGCCTATGTTTCAATCCACGCATCTGTAAAAGATGCGACCTGCCGTTATGTCTCGTTTAAAGGATGCAGGTTTGTTTCAATCCACGCATCTGTAAAAGATGCGACTCCGATATAGAGTATTGCTATCTCTTAAACTCGGTTTCAATCCACGCATCTGTAAAAGATGCGACGTGCCTTAAGTATATCCTTAAAATGCGAAAGAGGTTTCAATCCACGCATCTGTAAAAGATGCGACCACACGACGTGCAAAATCTTCACACTCAAGATCGTTTCAATCCACGCATCTGTAAAAGATGCGACTTCCGATATAGAGCATTGCTACCTTTTAAACTCTGTTTCAATCCACGCATCTGTAAAAGATGCGACTCTATATTCGATCTTATCTGATTGATGCAGAATAGTTTCAATCCACGCATCTGTAAAAGATGCGACAAACCACGAATAAACCCATCCTTGCCACGAACATGTTTCAATCCACGCATCTGTAAAAGATGCGACTCCTTTGCAGCATCCAACACAAAGTCATTGTCAGTTTCAATCCACGCATCTGTAAAAGATGCGACGACTCTGTTTTGCCTAAGTGGCTTACTTATCGTGTTTCAATCCACGCATCTGTAAAAGATGCGACAGAGCCATAATAAGGGGAAATAGGAGAGGCAGAAGTTTCAATCCACGCATCTGTAAAAGATGCGACATATTAAGGGAAGCAACCTCACCTTCTTTTCTTGTTTCAATCCACGCATCTGTAAAAGATGCGACCTGCGCGCGTCCAATGTTAGGGGTAAACGGACAAAGCGTTTCAATCCACGCATCTGTAAAAGATGCGACGTTCTCGACTGCGAAAATACGAATCATCTATTTGTTTCAATCCACGCATCTGTAAAAGATGCGACATGACTCTGTTTTGCCTAAGTGGCTTACTTACCGTGTTTCAATCCACGCATCTGTAAAAGATGCGACTGATGCCGCCGTTTTTAAACTCCAGCAAGATCAGTTTCAATCCACGCATCTGTAAAAGATGCGACTCCATGTTTGTGAAAAGCTTTATTGATGACACTTTTAAATTGTAATTTTGCGAATGATAAAGTAGAAAAGCAATAAATGTTCATATTCTCTAAATAAATCTATAAGTGTATGATTTATAGGGAATGCGAACATCTAACGTTTTTTACAATTACTTAGGGTTCGCGTTTTTGTTATTGAAACATAAGTGTAATCATGTTATTTCTAAAGTAATCTGTAACTTTGCTGACAAAGTTAGGAATAGTTTTTATAGATACGATTAATAATGAATAAAAAGATACTTCAGTTAGCGCTTCCTTCTATTGTTTCCAATATAACGGTTCCTTTGTTGGGATTGGTTGATGTGGCGATTGTCGGACATTTGGGGGCCGCTTCCTATATCGGGGCGATTGCGGTAGGGGGGATGCTGTTCAATATTATTTACTGGTTGTTCGGTTTCTTGCGGATGGGAACGAGTGGGATGACTTCGCAAGCTTTGGGGAGACGGGATCTCCGGGAAGTAACGAGGGTCTTATTCCGGTCGGTCGGTGTCGGGATTCTGATTTCTCTGGCTCTGCTTCTGCTCCAGTATCCGATACGGGAAATAGCTTTCTTACTATTGGATACGACGGATGAGGTGGAACGGTTGGCTTCCTTATATTTCAATATTTGTATTTGGGGCGCACCGGCCGTGTTGGGACTGTATGGTTTCTCCGGTTGGTTTATCGGAATGCAGAATTCCCGTTTCCCGATGTTTATTGCGATCACCCAGAATGTCGTGAATATCGTGGCGAGCCTGATCTTCGTCTTTGTGTTCGGCATGAAGGTGCAAGGGGTTGCGACGGGAACGCTGATCGCTCAATATGGAGGCTTCGGGATGGCTGTATTCCTGTGGTTCGTATTTTATCGGAAGCGGTTGAATATTCGTGTTTGCTGGCATGAGGTCATGGATAAGGTCGCTATGCGTCGCTTCTTCCAGGTGAATGGCGATATTTTCTTTCGTACGCTTTGTTTGGTGGCGGTTACTACATTTTTTACTTCTACAGGTGCGAGGCAGGGCGATATCGTTTTGGCCGTTAATACATTGCTGATGCAGTTGTTTACGCTTTTCTCCTATATCATGGACGGTTTTGCTTATGCAGGCGAGGCTTTGGCGGGGCGTTATATCGGTGCTCGGAACAAAACAGCCCTTAGTCGGATGATCCGTTTGCTGTTTGGCTGGGGGATCGGGTTGTCCCTTTCGTTTACCCTGCTTTATGGAGTAGGCGGGAAAGGTTTTCTCTCCCTCCTGACGAATGACTCTGTTGTCATACAAGAGGCCGGAACCTATTTCTATTGGGTGCTGGCTGTCCCGCTTGCCGGCTTTGCCGCCTTCTTGTGGGATGGTATCCTGATCGGTGCGACAGCTACCCGCCTGATGCTTTATTCGATGTTGGTCGCTTCCGGCACTTTCTTTTTGATCTATTACCTCTTTTTCGGAATGATGGGAAATCATGCATTGTGGATGGCATTTCTGATATATCTGTTGCTTCGTGGTAGTATGCAATGGGTATTATGGAATCGCCACAATGAATTAGCGTAATCGGTCGTATGCCCATTGTGCCGGATTGTTTAATATATAATTGGATATATTATGATACGCCTTTTCATCCTGTATGATATGTTCATAATAATTACGTTGCCATAATTTTTGCCCGTGTAGATTAATCATTTTTGTCGATTGATATTTAAAATATCCCACAATATGCCCCAGTGTCACCACGTAGGGGCGGGGTTCGCCCGCCCTAAATGCATCCCGATCGATTTTTATAATCGCATGGAAATGATTTGGCATAATAACATATTCGCAACATTCGATATTGGGGTATTTGTGTTCCAAATCCCAATAACATTGTTGGATTATTTCACCATATGGGTTTAATATCATTTGGGGGATGTTGATATTAGATTCGGGGCAGGCGGACCCTGCCCCTACCGTCCCTACGTGGGGAACGTTTTTGATTTCGCCGAATAAATGTTTATGGTTTTGGGTACATATTGTAATGAACTATAACCCTTCCTGTGAATAATCATATCCTTTCAAACGGATACTGTGACGATGGTGGATGTCTGGATTGTTCTGTTTCATAGTCGATGGTTGTCTTATTGGCTTAATATGAGCCTAAATATAAGGAAAAAGCCGGAAATCAAGAGAAGATATCCGGCTTTTATGAAATTAGATACGCTCTATTATTGTCTGTAGCTTGCTAATTCATCGGCATTGAATTTCAAGATAAAGCTGTTGTGTTTTTCCACTTCCGCTTCGACATAATTCAAGTATACGACAGCTGATTTGGCAAACATTTCAGGAGCCTTTGTCGCGTCTTGGATCAGCAGGTGAGCCATGATGCAGTCGGCTGCCATTTCATAAAGGCGACGGGCAACAAAATCCTGCAATTCCTGGTTCTGGGCTTCCTTCACCTTGTTCATGCAGGCTTCGAACTTATTGGCCATTTCAACCAGGCGGCCTTTCAGCGGTTCCATTTCAGGAGAACACGGGATTGTTTCGAATTCTCGGATGGTAGCCAGATAGGAACCGTTGGTCACGTAACGGATGGCTGCAACTGTCTGCAACTGCGTCGTCCCCTCGTAGATAGAGGTGATGCGGGCATCCCGATAGATACGTTGACAAGCATATTCCAGCATGAAGCCTGAACCACCATGAATTTGGATACAGTCATATGCGTTCTGGTTGGCATATTCGGAGTTCATACCTTTTGCCAGCGGGGTGAAAGAGTCGGCTAGTTTGGCATATTTTTTCTGTTCCTGACGTTCTTCCGGAGTCAGCTTGCGTTCACGGGCGATGTCGTCCAGTGCTTTGTAGATATCTACATAACGGGAAGTCTGATACAGTAAGGCACGGCCGGCATCCAGCTTCGCTTTCATGATAGACAGCATGTCGTAAACAGCCGGGAATTCGATAATTGCTTTGCCGAACTGTTTGCGTTCCTTTGCGTAAGCTAACCCTTCGTTGTAGGCGGCCTGGCTCAGACCGACAGACTGTGCGGCGATACCCAGACGGGCACCGTTCATCAGCGCCATCACATATTTGATCAAACCTAATTTGCGATCTCCGCAAAGTTCGGCTTTCGCATTCTTGTAAACCAGTTCGCAGGTAGGCGAACCGTGAATACCCAACTTGTTTTCAATACGGCGGACATCTACGCCACCCTGGCGTTTGTCATAGATGAACATAGACAGGCCACGCCCGTCTTTCGTCCCTTCTTCCGAACGGGCCAAGACCAGATGAAGGTCGGCGTCTCCGTTTGTGATGAAACGTTTCACTCCGTTCAGACGCCAGCAATTTTCTTTTTCGTCGAAAGTCGCTTTCAGCATCACGGACTGCAAGTCGGAACCGGCATCCGGCTCTGTCAAGTCCATAGACATCGTTTCACCGGCGCAGATACGCGGAATGAAACGGCTGTGCTGGTCTTCGTTTCCGAATTCATATAATGTCTCGATACAATCTTGCAACGACCAGATGTTTCCGAATCCAGCATCGGCAGCGGCCACGATTTCGGCGCACATGGTGTACGGCGTGATCGGGAAGTTCAAACCGCCGAAACGGCGCGGCATCGTCATACCGTTCAGGCCGGCTTTCACCATTGCATCCAGATTCTGCTTGGTCCCGGAAGCGTATTCCACACGTCCGTTTGCGCAGTGGGGGCCTTCTTCGTCAACTCCTTCGGCATTGGGAGCGATGATCTCACCCGTGATTTCGCCTGTGATTTCAAGCACTTTGTCGAACGAGTCCATTGCATCGGCATAATCCTGCGGTGCATAGTCGAACTCTTCTTTATCTCTGTAATTGCGTTCTTTCAGTTCGCAAATACGTTCCATCATCGGATTGTTCAAGTGATACTTGAGTTCCGGAATGTCTGTATAATAATTTGCCATCTCTTTACTTGCTGTTCTGTTTGTAATACTTAATCATCTTCGGAATCACCTCCTCAACAGTGCCGTTGATCACGTAGTCGGCAATCGTGTTGATCGGAGCGTTCTCGTCGTTGTTGATAGAGATGATGATACCTGCATCCTGCATACCTGCGATATGCTGGATCTGTCCGGAGATACCGCAAGCGATATACAATTTCGGACGGACCGTCACACCTGTCTGGCCGATCTGGCGGTCATGGTCACAGAAACCGGCATCAACGGCTGCACGGCTGGCGCCTACTTCGGCATGAAGTTCCTTTGCCAGTTCGAACAACATATCGAAACTTTCCTTGGAACCCATTCCGTAACCGCCGGCTACTACGATCGGAGCACCTTTCAGGTTGTGTTTGGCCTTTTCTATGTGGCGGTCGATGACCTTTACGACATAATCCGTTTCCGGAACATATTTGGCGACGTCGTGTTTTACCACTTCGCCTTTATAGTCGGCATCCAGGATTTCTTTTTTCATCACACCTTCGCGAACAGTCGCCATCTGAGGACGGTGTTCCGGATTGATGATCGTCGCTACGATGTTACCGCCGAAAGCGGGACGGATCTGGTATAACAGGTTTTCGTATGTTTTACCAGCTCTTTTGTCTTCGTGCGAGCCGATTTCGAGGGATGTACAGTCTGCTGTCAGGCCGCTTGTCAGTGCAGAAGAAACACGGGGGCCTAAGTCACGGCCGATAACCGTTGCTCCCATCAGGCAGATCTGCGGTTTTTCTTCTTTGAACAGATTGATCAAAACAGAAGAATGAGGAAGGGAAGTGTACGGGAACAGACCGGGGGCGTCAAAAATATGCACCTTGTCCACGCCATAAGGCATCACCTGCTTTTCAATCCCTTCCAGTCCGGAACCGGCCACAATGGCTTCGAGTTGGCAGTTCAACTGGTTGGCTAACTTGCGACCTTTGGTCAGCAGTTCGAGGCTTACATCGGCAATCGTTGTACCTTCAAGCTCACAATATACAAATACATTATTCATATTGTTCAATCTTTTTTACCGTATGAATTGTCAATTATCAATTGTCAATTATCCGATAGTGTGGTTAGCTAACAGTTCAACAATCAAATCTTCCACATCCTTGTCTGAGCCGGTCAGCGTCTTACTTTCCTTTGCCTGGAACACGATGTTCTGAATCGCTTTGACTTTTGTCGGCGAACCGGACAAACCGCATTGTGCGAGATCTCCGTTTACATCGGCAACACTCCATTCCGGAATATTCAGGTACGGGCGCTTTTCATACAGCTCGGGGTATGGCAGTGCCGATACGCCTTCCGGATGGCAGGCGGGAGCGGGAGCTTTTTCCTGCGCGCCCAATGCCCGTTTGTATTTCATCACCAACTTGGCATTACGCGGACGGCAGGGGGCAGCCGAACCGTTGACCGTAATCACGATAGGCAGCGGACCTTCCACTGTTTCGACACCGCCGTCGATATGCCGTTTCACTGTGATACTGCGATTCTTTTCGTCTACGTTCAGGATTTCTTCGGCATATGTGACCTGTGTTAATCCTAACTTTTCAGCGACTTGAGGACCTACCTGTGCTGTATCGCCGTCAATAGCCTGGCGTCCTCCGATGATAATATCGTAGTCACCTATTTTCTTGATTGCTGTGGCAAGCGCATAAGACGTTGCCAAAGTGTCGGCACCGGCAAATGCACGGTCGGTTAGCAGATAACCACCGTCTGCTCCCCGGTATAAACCTTCACGAATAATTTCAGCTGCACGCCCCGGACCCATTGTCAACAAGGTTACCGTAGTTCCCGGATAGGCGTCTTTCAAGCGGAGGGCTTGTTCTAATGCGTTCAGATCTTCCGGGTTGAAGATTGCGGGAAGTGCGGCCCGGTTGATAGTTCCGTCCTCTTTCATCGCATCCTTTCCCACATTGCGTGTGTCCGGAACCTGTTTCGCCAATACAATAATTTTTAAACTCATATTATAGGAATATTAGATTTCTATATTGGATATTTGTTCGAATTAACCTTCTGAATACTGACCTGCAAAAGTAATCAAACATTCTTTATATCAAAGAACTTTCGTCTGGAATCTGCACACTTTAGTTTTTTTTGAGCATATCCTTTCGAATATCTTTTGTATTTTTGCCTTTCATCAGACCAATAAAAATATAATTAATAGTACCATGTATTTTAATCAGAAAACCACAAAGCCGTTGGTCCTGCTTTGTATGACCGGATTTTTTGTTGCAGGCCTTCAGAATAAAGTATTGGCGGAAGAATTGGTTCGTACCGTGGAAGTCTCGAATGAATGGAAAACCGGCAAGCAGGATGAACCGGTAGTGCTTCGCCTGAGCGATATGAGTCCGTCTTTTCGTGTGCGTTCGGCAACAGTCTGGGACGGAACGAAGGAAATACCTTCCCAGTTGGATGATTTGGATGGTGACCGTAAAGCGGATGAACTGGCTTTTGTTTTGGATGTTCCAGCCCAGTCGGTCAAGAAGCTGAAAGTTGTTCTCTCTTCCGAAAAGACAGACCGGACCTATTCTGCCCGTGTCTATGCCGAGATGTTGGTGAGTGATAAGAACGGCAAGCATGTCCCGATTTCATCTCTTACCATTCCGGGGACTAGCAACGTTTATAATCAGTTGCACCATCATGGTCCGGCTTTCGAATCGGATCTGGTAGCCTATCGTATTTATTTCGACAAGAAACAGACTGTCGATATTTACGGCAAGTTCAATAAGGGTTTCGAAATACGGGAGTCTCAATTTTATCCTACCGATGAACAGCTGGCACGTGGTTTCGGAGACGATGTCCTACTGGTAGGCAACAGTTGCGGCGTAGGAGCCTTGAAGGGATGGGATGGAAAGAAAGCGACCCATATCGAACCGGTTGCCAGTCTGACGGAAACTATACGGGCATACGGTCCGGTACGAACTGTTACGGATATTGTTTCGACTGATTGGCAGTACCAAGGTTCGGAACTTCAGATGACGGTCCGTTATATTTTGTATGCCGAACATCGGGATTGCGAAGTTCAGGTGCATTTTGCCGAGCCGCTGAAAAATGAAGTGTTCAGTACGGGTGTTCTGAATATAAAAGGTTCTTCTTCTTTTTCCGATCATAAAGGTCTGGTGGCCTGTTGGGGAACAGATTGGCCTGTCAACGATACGGTCAAATATGCAAAAGAAACGGTCGGTGTTGCCACTTGCCTGCCTTCCGATCTGATAAAGAACGAAACGCAAGACGCTGCCAATTATCTATATGTGATAGGAGCGGAGGGACGGTCTTCTTTTACTTACCACATCACTTTTACATCGATGAAAGAAACTTTCGGTTATAAAACAAAAGAAGACTGGTTTGCCTTTGTCCAAAAATGGAAAAAGGAACTGCACCAGCCTTGTCGCGTCGAAATCAAGTAATTGAATTGATCCCGGATAAGTCCTTCTTCTAAAAAAATAACGCAAACGGCGGGGAAAGCAGATGAGGAAATAAGAACTGCGTTTTCGTGCCGTTTGCGTTATATCGGTTTATATTAAATTTCGCATGCACAAAGTGTTGGAATCAGGTTGCGGTCGCCATACGCATTGTCTACGCGGGCTACATTCACCCAGAATTTGCTGTCGTGCAACCATTCCAGCGGGAAGGCGGCCTTGCTGCGCGGATACTCGTGTTTCCATTCGTCGGCCGTTACTTCATATTCGGGATGAGGAGCGTTCTTTAATACGTTGTCTTCCTTTGAAGCCTTGCCTTCTTCCACCTCCTTGATTTCGTTCCAGATACATTCCAGTACCTCGACGAAACGATCCAGTTCGACTTTGCTTTCGCTTTCGGTCGGTTCGACCATCAGAGTGCCGTGAACAGGGAAGGAAAGAGTTGGAGCGTGGTAGCCGAAGTCCATCAGGCGCTTGGCGATATCGCCTTCATCGATGCCCGAACGTTCTTTTACCGTGCGGCATTCCAGGATCAGTTCGTGACCGACGCGACCTGTAGCACCAGTGTAAACGATTCCGTAAGTATCTTTGAATTTGGCTGCCAGATAATTCGCATTCAAGATCGCGGTCTTGGTGACCGTTTCCAACCCTTCTGTTCCCAACATGCGGATATAAGCATATGTGATCGGCAGAATGCCCGCGCTACCGTAAGGTGCGGCGGAGACTGTGTTCAGGTCGCTGCCCCATAATATCGGATGCTGCGGCAGGAACGGAACGAGATGTGCGGCAACGCAGATCGGACCGACACCGGGACCGCCTCCTCCGTGAGGAGAAGAAAAGGTCTTATGCAGGTTTAGGTGGCAGACGTCTGCACCGATAGTACCCGGATTGGTCAGACCGACTTGTGCATTCATGTTGGCGCCGTCCATATACAGCTGACCACCGCAAGCGTGAACAATGTCGCACATTTCCTTGATGTCCACCTCGAAGATACCGTGAGTAGACGGATAGGTGATCATGCTGGCTGCTAAGTTGTCCTTGTTGGCTTCGGCTTTAGCCCGGAAATCTTCCAAGTCGATATTACCCTTGTCGTCACATTTTACCGTAACGGTCGTAAAACCGCATTGAACCGCACTTGCCGGGTTCGTACCGTGGGCAGAAGCCGGCAGCAGGACGATGTTGCGATGTCCTTGCCCGATGCTTTCCAGATAAGCCCGGATTACGCGCAGACCTGTATATTCGCCGGCGGCTCCGGAATTTGGTTGCAGCGTACAGCCTTTGAATCCGGTAATTTCGCACAAGTAAGCCGATAAGTTTTCAATCAGTTCCGTGTAACCTTCAACCTGGTCTTCTGGTGCATACGGATGTATATTCATGAATTCCGGGCGGCTGAGTGGAAGCATGGTCGATGCCGGATTCAGTTTCATCGTACAAGAACCTAAAGAGATCATGGATTGGGCCAATGAAACATCCTTTCGTCCCAGGCGGGTGATATAACGCATCAGTTCCGTTTCGGTATGATATTTTTTGAATACGTCTTCTTGCAGGAATTCGGAAGTACGGGCGAATTTCGGATCGAAATAAGTTTTCTCAGGAACGGCTTCTTTCAGCATGTAGTCCTTTCCGGCTGCCCCTGCGAAGATATATAGCAATACGCCGATATCGGTCGGTCCGGTCGTTTCGTCCAAGCTGATGCCGATCTGTCCGGCATCGAAGTAACGCAAGTTCACCTTGCATTCCAATGCGATCTCGCGGAGCGCATTGATGGATACATGTTCCGGCAACTGGATTTTCAGTGTGTCGAAATAGTTTTTGTTCAATTGTTTGTAGCCTAGTTTTTCCAACTCGCCTGTTAGGAAACCTGCAGAAGCGTGGATACGACCTGCGATGTTCTTCAAGCCTTCGGCACCGTGGTAAACGGCGTAAAAACCAGCCATCGTGGCTAGCAAGGCTTGGGCGGTACAGATATTGGAGGTTGCCTTTTCACGTTTGATATGCTGTTCGCGTGTTTGCAAAGCCAAGCGGTAAGCCGCGTGTCCATAGGCATCTTTGGAAATGCCGATGATACGTCCGGGGATGGAACGCTTGTATTCGTCTTTCGTAGCGAAGAATGCAGCGGACGGGCCACCGTAGAACATAGGGATACCGAAACGTTGGCTGCTCCCGAATACGACGTCTGCACCCCATTCTCCCGGAGGAGTCAGCAGGACAAGACTCATCAGGTCGGCAGCAACGGCGACACGTGCTCCACCGGCATTGGCACGTACGATGAATTCTTTATAATCTTCGATCAAACCGTCGGCATTCGGATACTGGACGATAGCCCCGAATACATCCGGTGTGAATTCAAATGTTTTGTAATCACCCACAACGACCTTGATGCCTTGCGGGATCATGCGAGTGTTGATAACGGCCAGTGTAGAGGCGAATACGTTTTCGTCGACAAACAACGTATTGGCTTCTGCTTTCATCTGTGCACGGCTACGGCTACCGTAGAACATGGTTGCCGCTTCGGCTGCTGCTGTCGCTTCATCCAGCAGGGAACAGTTGGCCAGCGGCAGGCCGGTCAGTTCGGCGATAACAGTCTGGAAATTCAGCAACGCTTCCAGACGTCCTTGTGAAACTTCTGCCTGGTACGGAGTGTAGGAAGTGTACCAAACCGGGTTTTCGAATACGTTACGTTGGATAGGAGCCGGACATACTGTGTCATACCAACCCATTCCGATATAAGAAGTGAAGACTTCGTTTTTGGATGCCAACTCCGAGATGTGTTCTGCGAACTCACGTTCCGTCATGGGTTCGGGAAGGTTAAGCGGTTCTTTCAAACGGATGTCGGACGGGATGGTCTGATCGATCAGTTCGTCAACCGACTTGACGCCGATGGCTTGCAGCATGGAAGGAATGTCTTCTGCCGAGATACCAACGTGGCGGTTTACAAATTTATTTGTGTCCATAATATTGTGATTTATGATTTATGAATTAATTCTTAATTGTCAATTACAAATAGGGATTGTTGAACTTCTCATCGATGACCCTTGTTTCCGGTCCATGCCCCGGGTAGATTACTGTCTCGTCGGGAAGCGAAAGGAGTTTGTCGCGGATGGCGGCAACCAATACCTCCTGGTTTCCACCCCAAAGGTCGGTACGACCGATACTTCCGGCAAACAGTGCATCGCCGACGATCGCAAAGCCGTTTTTTTTGTTATAGAAAGCGATGCTGCCGGGTGAATGTCCGGGAACTGTCAGCACTTGAAGTTCGGATGTACCGAACTTGATGGTCTCGCCTCCTACGATATATTTTTCAACCGGGACATTCTCGACATGCTGACGGAGTCCGAACAACTTGGCCTGTTCGTCCGGAGAGGGCAGTTTCTCGACATCCTGCTTGTTCGCTTCGGGTTTCAAACCGTATGTCTTATATATAAAACCGTTTCCAAATACGTGATCCACGTGCAGATGAGTACAGAGCAAATGCTTTAATGTCAACTTGTTTTCGAGGATAAAGTCGGTTAACTCCTTTTCCTCTTCCTTGCGACAGCAACCACAATCGATCAGTACGGCCTCGCGTGTATCATCATACAGCAGGAATGTGTTTTCTTGGAAATAATTGAACTCAAACGATTTTATTGTAATCATAACGGTACGTAAACAACTTTTTTAGTTTGGAAAAATTCTTCTTTAAAATGATCACTCAGGTTGAGGCTGACAGCTTGCTTGTGGAATGGCAATATTTCATGCTGCAACTCTCCTCCTTTCAGACAAATCAAACCGTTAGGAAGTGCATTTTGTTGTTCCTTCTTTATATTCTTACGGGCGATTTTTACCAGATCGGCCAGCGGCATGACAGCACGACTCACGACAAAGTCGAATAATTGTTTTTCCTCTTCGGCACGACAATGGCGGAAAGTGACGTTTTTCAGACCGATCGCTTCGGCTACAGCTTGTCCGACCTTGATTTTTTTTCTGATACTGTCTACCAAATGAAACTGTACTTCAGGGAGCAGGATCGCAAGTGGTATGCCGGGAAAACCGCCTCCCGTACCGATATCCATAATTGTCGATCCTTCTCTGAATTTCAGCATTTTCAAGATACCTAACGAATGAAGTACGTGGTGCAGGTACAGGTTCTCTATATCTTTGCGTGAAATTACATTGATTTTGGAATTCCAGTCTGAATACAAATCAAACAGGGCGTCTATCTGTTGCTTTTGCGCATCGGTTAGCGTTGGAAAGTAAGACTTTAGAATTGACAATTGACAATTGACAATTGACAATTGGGAGGATATTGTTGCATTGTTATCCATAAATTATATGTATAGGATTATTGTTATATTTTATTTGTCAATTGTCAATTAGTTTCGCGATCGGACTGTCTTTTTTCAATAGATATAGGATTTCCGTATAGGGCAAGAATACGTTTGTTTCCCTTACCACGTAAGCGGCGATCTCATATTCATTAAAGGTATACGTGATGCCGTCCTCGTCGACCAGGAAATTACCGTTCGGAAAAATTTCTTCGACACTAAAGAAACCGATGTTTTCCAAATCTTTCGGATTCTCCACCTTGTTTTGTTTGGCAATATGATCGATCAATATCTGTGCGAGGCTGTCCTGGAAGTTCTCGATGAAAATATCTTCTTCTGTGATTGCATTGCCTGTTTTCAAGTTGATCACATGATTGTTGTAGGCATGCGAACCGTGTGCACCGCCTGTATAGTTTTCGAAACTTACAGTATAGCTCAGAATGTCATTCTGGTTGTAGACGATTTCATCCGATGACATTTCGAAATAAGAGAACCAGGCTCCGACCGGCAGATCGTCCTTCTTTTCCAACTCTGCCTTGAAATCGGCTTCCAGTTCTTTATAGTTGTTCAGATAGTCTTCTGTGTACTTGGTGACCGCCTCTTCTGGAGACAGGTTCTCATAATTCTCGCCGAAGTAGGAGAGGACAAAGTCATTCTGTATCTTTTTCAGAATCTCCTTATCGGAAAATTTGGCAGGATAGGTGAAGTTCAATTGCAGGTTGCAATTGGGATTATCGGGATTATTCAGCAGATGATAGGTCCTATCCACCCGGATAGAATCGAATTTAATATCATTATCGGCCGTTTGCTTCGTGTTGGTATTGCAACCGGTTACGAACATTCCTAAAAAGAAAAGCGCTATCAGGCTTTTACTAATTTGTGTACTCATCGGAATCATAGATTTTAGATAATACTTTTAGATGCAAATGTAAGCTATTATCTTGTAATAAACGAATGGCTGGTTTCTTTTTTCAGCCTCGGAGGCATCAAAAGGGTGAGGAGATAGCAGTGCAGGCGTTGTTCCCTACCTATGAAACTACTGTTTCCTGCCCATGAAACGGGAGTGCCATGCCAGTGGAACTCTTGTCCCAATAAAATGTAACAGGCTTGGCACTGCGTTTTGGCTTATCATCCGGAAAAGGAATTCTGCTTGGCGAAGGTTGAGTTGTAATAAATGTTTTAAACGAAAATAAACGCTAATTAGGCAACCTTTTGAGAAAAAGGTTGCCTAATTCTATTTGTGAAACGAACAAATCCCCTATATTTGCACAGTGTGTACGCACACCTCTTTGAACCATGTAAAAAATAACAGGTAACAAATGGCTTATTCTAACTATTATGCGGCTTCTGGGCTTTTCCATGGATCTATGTCGTCGGTAATGGGAACGCAGTTCGACATCTTGATGGTCGGCAATGATCCCCGTCTTCTTGGTACGGTCTGGGAAAAGGTCGAATCGGAAGTGCAGCGATTAGATAAAATGCTGAACCGGTTCGATCCGGAGAGTGAGGTTTCATTTGTTAACCGGGAAGCCGGACACTATCCGGTGACGGTGGGGGAAGAGCTTTGGAATATATTGTTGAACTGCAAGCGTTACAATGAGCTGACGGAAGGAAATTTCGATATAACTTTGCAGGGATTCGACCAGGTATTGCTGACGGAAGAAGATAAAAGCATTTTTTTCTTTTCTGAATCTTTACACATTGATCTCGGCGGGTACGGGAAAGGATATGCGCTTGCTAAAATACGGGAACTGTTGGAAGAAAACGGGATTGGTAAGGCGCTTGTCAATTTCGGAAATAGTTCGGTTCTGGCGGTCGGTACGCATCCGTGCGGCGAATATTGGCCGGTGGGTCTTGACAATCCGTTTACGAAAGAGCGGATTGCCGATTTGAAGTTGTGTGACAGTTCGCTATCGATATCGGGAAATATGCCTTCCCATCCGCGCCATATCGTGAACCCGCATACGGGAACATTCGTGGAGGATAAGAAAATGGTGTCGGTGGTGGCGAAAGATCCGGTGGTGGCGGAAATTCTGACAACTGCCTTTATGATCTGCGGCGACGAGCGTGTTCCGGTAATCGCGTCTCAATTTGATATTTATGAAAAACATGTATATAAGTTATGAAAAATGATGAGAATTCAGTCAATTTAAGCCGGCGGGACTTCTTCAAGGAGTTGGGAATGATTGGTGGAGGCGGTGTGCTGCTTTCCGCGTTTCCCTGGTTGCAGTCCTGTAGTGCCGACGATAAGGTGCAGATCGCAAAGGAGAAAGTGCGGATCGGATTTATTGGTACAGGTTCGCGCGGACAGTACCACTTGAATAACCTGAAGACGATTCCGTATGCCGATGTGGTTGCCTTGTGTGATAATTATCCTCCCCACCTGAAAGAGGCTTCGGCTCTCTATCCGAAAGCCAAGACATATGACGATTACCGGAAGCTTTTGGATGATAGAGATATACAAGCTGTCATGATCGCCACTCCGCTGTACGAACATGCGCATATCACAATAGACGCCTTGCATGCCGGAAAGCATGTCTTCTGCGAGAAATCGATGGCGATGACGTGTGCTGACTGTCTGGATATGTATAATGTGTTTAAGGAATCCGGCAAGGTGATGTTTATCGGCCAGCAGCGCTTGTATGATCCGAAATATATAAAGGCGATGGAAATGATCCATGCCGGCTTGTTGGGAGAGATAAATTCGATACGGGCGTATTGGTTCCGTAATAACGACTGGCGCCGTCCGGTCCCTTCTCCCGATTTGGAACGTAAGATCAACTGGCGTTTATATAAGGAATATTCATGCGGCTTGGTAACAGAATTGGCAACCCATCAGTTGCAGGTTGGAAACTGGGCGCTCCGGATGCTTCCCGAAAAGGTGGCCGGCATGGGAGATATCGTCTATTGGAAGGATGGTCGCGAAGTGTATGACAGTATCAATTTGATTTATCATTATCCGAATGGTGTGAAGATGACCTATGAGTCGATGATTGCCAACAAGTTTTATGGCCTTGAAGAAGAGATTATGGGAAGCAAGGGCACGATGGAACCGGAAAAAGGTAAATATTATTTTGAAGATGTCGAACCTGCTCCTGGTATCATGCAGTTGATCAACCAGATCGAACATAAGATCTTCGACAATGTTTCATTTGCCGGCCCGAGTTGGGTTCCTGAAACTGCATCGGTAAACAAGGGACATCTGATCATGGACAATGTCACAACGATCAGCGGACAGTCATCGGTAGGAGCTGCTGGCGACGGCTCTATCGAGTTGGTTACCGCTTTCTGTGAAGCGGCCATTACCGGAAAACCAGCTCCTAACTTGGTGGAAGAAGCTTACTATTCTTCTGTTTTGGGTTTGTTGGGTTTGCAGGCGATTGATGAAGGACGGGTGATTACTTTCCCGGATGAATATAAAATACCGTATCTAAATTTTGCATGATTATGAAAGAAATCGTATTATCTGTAAAGAGACAAAAAACGGAAATTAAGATATTCTGTGTCTGTATCGCGCTCGCCTATCTGATGAACATTATCTCTATCATCGCATATGGTACAAGTTGGTCCGAGCTTTGGACACAATCGTTGTGGATGCTGCTTATCACCTGTGGCTTTTACGGGTTGTCGGTCATACTTCGTCTGTTGTATTACGGAGTACGACAATTAAGAAAATGATCTTGCTTTTCTCTTGGAAGAAAAGCGGCTGAAAGATTAAGGTCGTTCTATCACTTTTCTATCGGGAGGAAGTGGTAGAACGATTTTTATATGTTTTTGATTGATTCCTTATTGTTTTTTTCTACTTGAGTCTTTTCCTTTGCCCAATAAATCTGATAAGCATGAAAAAGACGATTTTACTTTTCTCAATTCTGTTGGCGTCGTGTGCAGGTAAGCAGACGCAAGAGATCCGGACAATGGAACGTTTGTCCACTGCATCTCATAATGATTACTATGTAAGTAACCGGGCTCCGTTGCAACCGTTGCAATTTATTAAGCTGCCCGCCGGAAGTATCGAGCCAGAAGGCTGGATCAGGCGGCAGATCGAATTACAGAAGGATGGACTTTGTGGTCATTTGGGGGAGATTAGTGCCTGGCTGCAAAAGGAAAACAATGCCTGGTTGAAAAACGGAGGTGAATGGGGGTGGGAAGAAGTGCCCTACTGGTTGCGAGGGTATGGTAACATGGCGTATGCCTTGAGAGACGAGACTTTGTTGAAGGAAACGAAATTCTGGATAGAGGCCATCTTGTCAAGTCAGCGAGCGGATGGTAATTTCGGGCCGGTGCATTTGAATAACGGCAAGCAGGATTTTTGGCCGAACATGATCGTCCTTTGGATCATGCAATCTTATCATGAATATACGAACGATAACCGGGTGATTGACTTCATGACCCGCTATTGTCATTATCTGCAAACGGTTCCCGATGACGCTTTCCTGTCGAGTTATTGGGAAAATAGCCGCGGGGGGGATAATCTTTGGAGTGTGGTCTGGCTGTATAACCGCACGGGTGACGAGTCACTTCTTTCGTTGGCCGAAAAAATTCACAGGAATACGGCGGATTGGACAAAATCGACTCAGCTTCCTAACTGGCACAATGTGAATGTCGCCCAGTGTTTTCGCGAACCTGCCACCTATTTTCTGTTTACAAAAGATTCGGCGATGTTGGCTGCCAGCTATAATGTCCAGAGTTTGGTACGCCGTGCTTTCGGCCAAGTTCCTGGTGGAATGTTTGGGGCGGATGAGAATGCCCGTATCGGTTTCTTCGATCCTCGACAGGGTACGGAGACTTGTGGTTTTGTGGAGCAGATGGCTTCCGACGAGATCATGCTTTTGATCAGTGGCGATCCTTATTGGGCTGATCACCTCGAAGATGTTGCGTTCAACAGTTATCCAGCTTCTTTGATGCCTGATTACCGGGCGCTTCGTTATCTGACTTGTCCGAATATGGCGATCAGCGATTCTCGCAATCATCATCCGGGATTGGATAATTCCGGTCCGTTCTTGGCCATGAACCCGTTCAGCAGTCGTTGCTGTCAGCACAATCATGGTTTCGGTTGGCCTTATTATGTCGAACATTTGGTGTTGGCAACGCCGGATAACGGGGTAGCCGCCGTTTTATACAATTCTTGTAAGGCAAATGTAAAGGTGGGCGATGGAACGGAAATCACCTTACGCGAACAGACGAATTATCCGTTTGAGGAAATGACACGTTTTACGGTTGGAACGTCCGAAAACGTATCTTTCCCCTTCTATCTCCGCATCCCGTCCTGGTGTAAAAATGCTTCTGTCTTGATCAACGGAAAAAAACAGCAAACAAAGCTTGCTCCCGGAACATACGCTTGTATAGAACGGGAATGGAAAGATGGCGATGAGGTAGTCCTGAACCTTCCGATGGAATATGCCGTTCGTCAGTGGCAGGTAAATAAGAACAGTGTCAGTGTCGATTACGGTCCGCTAACCCTGTGCTTGAAAATAGAGGAAGAATACAAGCAAATGCCCAGCACCGAGACTGCTGTTTGGGATTCCAAATGGCAGGAAGGAGCGGATGCCTCCGCATGGCCGACATTCGAGATTCTGCCTGCAAGCCCGTGGAATTATGCCTTGAGAGTCCAGTCACCTATCACGTTGCAACGCAGAAACTGGCCGTCGGACAACAATCCTTTCACTCTCTCTTCCGTCCCGATGGAATTTAAGGCTCAGGGACGTTTGGTGCCGGAGTGGAAAATTGACGAATACGGATTATGCGGAGTCCTTCCATACGAAAACGCCCGCAAGTCCGACTGCCTGGATGAAATCACCTTGGTCCCTATGGGAGCGGCAAGGTTGAGGATTTCTGCTTTCCCAGTGGCAGAGCGGTGAGAATTAAAAAATAATGATCGGTCTCTATTTTTAATTCTCAATTTTTAAGTGCTTCATATATTCTGATGGAGTCTTCCCGTACTGCTTCTGGAAGCAGGTGGAGAAGTAGGCAGGTGACGAAAAGCCGACTTGGAAAGCGATCTCGCTGATGCGGTTCTCTCCGTTCTGCATCAGCAGGATCGCCTTCTTTAAGCGGGCAATGCGGATGAAGTCGTTAGGAGAAAGGCCGGACAGGCCCTTAACTTTGCGGTAGAGGCTGGAAGTGCTCATTCCCATCGTATCGGCAAGCATCTCAACGGAGAGTGCTTCATTGCTGAGGTGCTCTTCCAAATAATCGTTCAGTTTGCGAAGGAAAATATCATCCACCTGCGAAACGGCGAGAGAGGCTACCGGGGCGAACGGCTTCTCCAAATAGGTTTTGTTCAGTAGCTCACGGCTTTTCAAAAGGTTGCCCACCTGGGCCGTCAGCAGTTCGATGGAGAACGGTTTCTCCATATAGGCATCGGCTCCAGAGTTCAGTCCTTTCAGGCGTGATTGCAGGTTGTGTTGTGCTGTCAACAGGATAAACGGGATATGGCTGACATTGACATCGTTTTTCATTTCGTTGCAAAGTTCGAAGCCGTCCATGATCGGCATCATGACATCGCTGATGATTAGGTTGACCGTGTTTTTACGGACCAGATCGAGAGCTACTTTCCCGTTTTCCGCTTCTAGCACTTGATATGTTTCCGCCAGTTCGCGGGCGATGAAATGGCGCATATCATTTTGATCTTCGACAATTAGGATAACCGATTTGCCAGTTTCGGCCAATGTGACTATTTCCGCTTTCTCTTTTCCAGCAGTGGTCTGGAAACTGTCTTCCTGCTGTTCTGGGAGCATCAGGACAAACTGGTTCAAGCCGTCCGGCGTTTGTCGATAGAACAGTCTGCCGCGGTGGAATTCAGTCAAAGAGTGGGCCAACGACAAACCGATACCGCTTCCTTGCTGGTTTTCTGTCTCTTTGAGACGGTAGAACGGATTGAATATATTTTCGGTTTCACTGTCGGGTATCAGATGCCCGTCGTTGGTGACGAGCAGGGTGAACATGCGCTCTTCACCCGAAGGAGGGAGTAATTCGAGCGATATCCGGCTGTCCGAGTACTTCAGTGCATTGCTGACCAGGTTGCTGACGATTTTTGAGAATGCTTCCCGGTCCAGACAGGCCTCGAAAGGTAGATCCGGCAGCTTGACTGTGAAATTCTTGTTTCCCTGTTCGAAAGCCGGACGGAACGGATGCAGGATCGTTTCCAGCCAGAGGACGACATCGGTCTTGACATAGTTCAGTTTGAACCCGCGGCTTTCCGTCTTGCGGAAGTCCAATAGTTGGTTACTGAGGTCTAACAGCCGCCCAGTGTTTTTCTCGATGATCCGTAGGTTCTCCTGTGTGGCGGGCGTTCCATCCCCTGAACGAAGGATTTTTTCCAGCGGGGCTTTTATCAGGGTAAGAGGTGTCCGTATTTCATGCGTGATAAAGGTAAAGAACTGTATTTTTGCATTATAAAGTTCTTTTTCCTTCTTACTTTCGAATATTTCACGGTTGATGCGGTGTTTTTCTTCCAGTTTGGCTTTTTTATAGTTATACCAGAGTACGATCAGCAGGCATAAGATCGTGAAATAAATGAGTAATGCCCATCCGGTAGCCCAGAATGGCGGTGTCACCGTGATCCGAAGAGTCGTCTCGTTATCTTGCCAAACCCCGCTGCTATTGGTCGATTTTACCCGGAAAACATAGTCGCCGGGTGACAGGTTGGCAAAGGTCACGTCTTTATTCTGCTTCATATAGATCCAGTCTTTGTCACTCCCTTCCAAACGGTAGGCATACTGGATCGCGTCCGGAGATGTATAGCTCAATGCCACATACGAAAGGGTAAAAGTGGAGCAGTTATGCGGAAGTTTCAATTCTCCGTTTTTCATAATCTGGTTGACATTATATTTAGGGGCACCGATGCGGTCGTCCTGCACATCTATGCGAGTGATACATACCGACGGTGAATAAACATCCTCTTTGAAATCGCGCGGATTAAAGGCGATCATTCCGTTTATCGTTCCCATATACATGGTCCCATCCGGCATCTTGTAGGCAGAACAATAGTTGAATTGTGTTTCGGGCAGGCCATCCGTGTACGAGAAAGTCTTCATCACATATGTTTCCGGGTTAAAACGAACCAGCCCGTTGGCCGTTGCAATCCAGAAAAGATGTTCGTCGTCTTCTAAAATACGGTGTACGATATTGCTGGGCAGTCCGTTTTCAACCGTGATGCGGTTGAATGAATCCGATATCTCGTTGTAGAGGGAGAAACCATAGGTCGTTGCCACCCAAATCCGTTTTTTCGAATCTTCGAATATGGATGTCACGTTGTTGTCGCCGATGGTCTGTGACCGCTCGCGGTTGGATGTATAGTGCGCTAACTTCTTGTTGGTTTTAGAATAGCGATAAGCGCCGGAGGTGGTCGCAACCCAAATATCCCCTTTGCTGTCTTTGTAGATTTGACGTACCATCGACTTAATCTCTGTTTTCCAGGGGGTGAAACATTCTTCTTTTTTATGGAAGAGGACAAGCCCTTCAGAGGTCCCGATCAGGATTTCGTCTTCGGAGAGTTTGCAAAAGCAGAGTATAAAGTCTGCCGGTAGCAAGTTATTGGTATTGCTTTGGGTATATCGTTTGATGATTTTCCCGGAAGGAATGTCCAGCAGGTCGATTCCGGTGTTGAATGTTCCTACCCACAACCGGTTGCCGTCAGCAAGTAGGCCGTGGATATTGGTTGCCGAAAGTGGGTGGACTGGGTTGGTACGGGAGAAGTTCGTGATCTTGCCGGTAGCCAGACTATAGCGATTGATCCCGTTATCTTCCGTTCCTAACCAGAGGTTGCCGTACTGGTCCGGACAGATTTCACGAACTGCATTTCCCGGCATTCCCGGATGGGTTTTTCCTCCGATAAAATATTTAAACGGGACATATTCTTTGGGCAGATAGTTGATCCCTCCGAAAAAGGTGGTAATCCATATTCCTCCTTCACGGTCTTTTGTGATCGAATAGACCGCATTGTCGGAGATCGTATATTCGTTTGTCAACGATTTTTGCAGGTGCGTGATGCTCAGGTCTGTCATATTCAAGATATAGATACCGGATTCGGATGCGACCCAGTAGGTATTCTCGCTACACTGCTTGATGTCGCGAACCTGTATATCTGGGATGACTGTTTCCGTTTTCCGGCTGTGCCGGTCGTAAAACTTGAGTCCTGCCCGGTCTGTTCCGACCAGTATTCCCCTGTCCGGCACGAGGCAAAGCTTGGTGAGGCTGATCGGATTTCCTTTTTCCTTTTCTGTCAGTACGGGGATACGGATGAACTTGTCTGCCTCCGGTTTGTAAAAAAACAGGTCGTTGCGTCCGGCGAGGACCGGTTCGTCCTCTTCGTTCATCGTGATGTCTATCAGGCTTATCTGCTCTCCTTCTGGATAGAAATGCGGACTACTTTTGCCCGAAAGGGCATAACGGGCAATCCTGTTGTAGCTCATCAGCCACAAATTCCCTTTTTTATCTTCCCTGATTTGCTGGAAATATTCCGGGGTGTTGTTACTGTCTGAAAAAGTCAGGGGATGAAATGCATCTGTTTGATAGTCGTAATAACAGGTATGGGAGTAGGTGCAGACCCATATCCTACCGGTCGAATCTTCGAAAAGGCTGATGATTCTGTCGTTCGGCAGACTTTCCGGCTCGTACGAGTTGTAGCGGTATATCCGGAACTGATGTCCGTCGAAACGGTTCAATCCGTCGTCCGTCCCGAACCACATGAATCCTTTTTTATCCTGTAGGGCACAATAAACCGTGTTATGCGACAATCCTTGTTTGTTGGTATAATGACGGAAATACAAATCGTGTGCCTTGCCGGAGTTGGGAAGGAGTAGCAAAAGCAAACCTGTTATGGTAGTCAGGAAAAGTCTCATACAAAGTCGTCGTTCATCTTTTGTGTGCTGCAAAAGTAAGCAAAAAAACGCTATTTAAGAGGCGTTTGTGCGATATTTGATTGATATTTGAAAGCTTCTGATTGATCCTTGAAAGAGGTTTTGACGGCCCGGAAATATCTTTGTACCAAAATTTCAGACAAAGGAAATTTAAGCTCTTATGAATGTTGTGTTTTATTAATATATATAAGGAATAATGAAGAGAACCTCTCTGATGCTATTGGTTTGCTGCTTTTGGATACTGAACGTATCCTGCGGTTCGGGCAATTTGTTTCAGCCAGATAAGAAGAATGCCTTGCGTGCTCCTTCTTATCCACTGATAACGATTGATCCTTACACCAGCATCTGGTCGTTTACGGACCGGCTGGATGAGGATGTGACTCGTCATTGGACAGGGAAGGAACAGGGACTGTTAGGTGTCATTGAAGTTGATGGGGTTCTGTATCGTTTTATGGGAAAAGAAGCACCGGAGAAGGAAACTCCGGTGCGTTTTGAAAAGGCTGCGGTTCAACAGTCGGTGAATGTTCTTCCGACACAAACTTATTATACATTCAAATGTGGTCCGGTTTGTTTGGATCTAGTTTTTACGTCTCCTCTTTTGTTAGAAGACTTGGATCGTATGTCCACACCTGTTAACTACATATCCTGGCAGGTTCGTGCTATGGATGAAAAGGCACATGAAACCCGCCTGACGATAGAAGCTTCTCCTTCTTTGGCCGTTCATTCGAACGATCAGGCCGTAACAGTAGCATTTGAAGAGGAAAATGGCATTTCGTATCTAAAAGTAGGAACCGTCGAACAGTCTGTACTGGCCCGTAAAGGAGATGATGTCCGTATCGATTGGGGATATTTCTACCTGGCAGCCCAGACAGAAAAACAAATGGAGATGGATGTGAGCGACCGGCAACAACTTGTTTACAGTTGCGATATGGGAATGGTGTCCGATTCCCCCCAGTCCGGTTATCTGATGGTTGGGTATGATGATTTGTATTCGATCCAGTATTTCAAGGATAATCGTATGGGGTATTGGAAGCATAACGGTAAGAAAAATATCCGGCAGGCATTTGAAGAATCAGCGAAGGAATATCGTTCGGTTATGGAGCGCTGCCGTCATTTCGACACTCGTCTGATGGAAGACGCGGAAAAAGCCGGTGGAAAAGAATATGCAGAACTTTGTGCCATTGCTTACCGCCAGGCGGTGGCGGCCCACAAACTTATAGAAGATAAAGACGGGAATCTGTTGTTTCTTTCCAAGGAGAATTTTAGCAATGGTTCGATCGGTACGGTTGATGTGACGTATCCGTCTGCCCCCTTGTTTTTACTTTATAATCCGGAATTATTGAAAGGAATGCTGAATCCGATTTTCCATTACAGCGAAAGCGGACGATGGAACAAGCCTTTTGCCGCCCATGATGTCGGAACCTATCCTCATGCCAACGGGCAGACGTATCCTTTCGATATGCCGGTCGAAGAATGTGGGAATATGTTGATTCTGACAACTGCCATCGCTCTGCGCGAAGGTAATGCGGATTATGCTCGTGAACATTGGAAGACGTTGGGTGTTTGGGCTAATTATTTGCTGAAAGAGGGACTTGATCCGGAAAATCAGTTGTGTACGGATGATTTTGCCGGACATCTGGCCCATAATGCAAACCTTTCGATAAAGGCGATCATAGGGATTGCCGGATATGGAAAGTTGGCCGAGATGTTGGGAGATAAGGAACAGGCTGTCAGGTATGTTTCAGCCGCTCGCGAGATGGCAGAGAAATGGGAGCGGATGGCTGATGATGGAGATCATTACCGGCTGACATTCGACCGGGAAAATACTTGGAGCCAGAAGTATAATCTGGTTTGGGATAGAGTTTTGGGCTTGCATATCTTTCCGGACAGGATCGCCCGGAAGGAGGTCGCTTTCTATTTGAGTCGGCAACAGCCGTTCGGCCTTCCGCTTGACAGCCGCAAGACCTATACCAAGATTGATTGGATTTTATGGACAGCGTGCTTGGCAGATACGCAGGAGGATTTCTCCCGTTTGTTATCGCCCGCCTATAAATATGTGAATGAAACCGAACCTCGCGTACCCCTGACCGACTGGTATGAGGCTACCGATGGCCGGTCCATCAACATGCGTGCCCGTTCGGTAGTGGGGGGCTTTTTTATGAAGATGCTGGAAAAGCAGATGTATAAACCCTCTTTTCGTCCTGAGTCGGCGGAAGAACCAGTGGTGGAAGCCAAGAGCACTTATCGGAATCCGGTGATCGATTACAGCTTGCCTGATCCGACCATCATCAAAGCGGATGATGGCTATTTCTACTTGTATGCAACCGAAGATATCCGCAATACGCCGATCCATCGTTCACGCAACTTGGTGGACTGGGAGGAGATCGGAACGGCTTTCACGGAAGAAACACGTCCGACCTTCGAGCCGAAAGGAGGCTTATGGGCACCGGATATCAATTATGTTGACGGGCAATATGTATTGTATTATTCCATGTCCATCTGGGGAGGTGAGTGGACCTGTGGGATCGGAGTTGCTACATCCGACAAACCGGAAGGGCCGTTCATTGACAAGGGACCGTTGTTCCGAAGCAAGACAATTCAAGTTCAAAATTCTATAGACCAATTTTTCATGGAGGATAACGGGAAAAAATACCTGTTTTGGGGTAGTTTCCGCGGTATCTATGGGATAGAGCTGTCGGGAGACGGCCTATCTGTTCGGGACGGAGCCAAAAAGAAACAGGTTGCCGGAACCGCCTACGAAGGTACTTACATCCATAAAAGGGGCGATTATTATTATTTGTTTGCCTCGATAGGGAGTTGTTGTGAGGGATTGAAGAGTACCTATACTACAGTTGTAGGCCGTTCTGACAGCCTGTTCGGCCCGTACACCGACAAACAGGGACGACCGATGATGGAAAATCATCACGAAGTTCTGATTCATGGAAATGATGCTTTTGTCGGTACAGGGCATAACTCGGAAATCGTTACGGACGACCGTGGGAACGACTGGGTTCTCTATCATGCCGTGAGCCGT
>PPYE01275350.1_pt1 | contig 35549 bp, 38 predicted proteins | sample 1559881 | NCBI WGS metagenome assembly PPYE01 (sample SAMN08240022, study PRJNA423297) | Human gut metagenome, whole genome shotgun sequencing project.
GGTTACGTCAGTGCCGATTTTATCGGAAGCCAAGACCCGAGGGGACCGGGCGGAAATTAGCCGACAAGTGGCGGACTCAATTTTACTATTTGCCTTTTTGATGATTCCGTCCGCCTTAGGGATGGCAGCAGTTGCCCAACCGGCCTACACTTTGTTTTACCATCTCAGCGACGTGGGTACCGCAATTTTGCAGTTCAACTCCTACGTGGCAATCGTCTTGGGATTGTTTACGGTAATTTCTGCCGTGATGCAAGGAATTGGCGAAAACGTCCTAGCTGTGAAGTATTTTGTGGTGGGAATGATCGTTAAATTTATTTTCCAATTTCCGATGGTAGCCATTTTCTCGGCAGTGGGTTCGCTAATTTCGACCGCAATTGGATTTGCCGTAGTTAACTGGTTAATCTTACGCCATATTAACCGTGAATACGGGTTAGATTATGATAAGATCAATGGCTTTATCGGGAAAATTATTACTTATTCTTTTGGGACCTTTTTCATTGCGTTTGTAGTGACCAACGGGTTGTATCTAGTGATGAATCCGGCTAATAAGGTTCAAGCACTGATCGTGATTTTAGTGGCGGCTACGTTAGGCGGGCTCTTTTACGTAGTTTGTGTCCTTAAAAGTCGCTTAGCTGATGAAATTATCGGCGGACGTGCTGCGGGCTTACGAAGAATGCTTAAAATTAAGTAGGGGGGATCCTGTGCGAGTTGATAAGTTTTTGCACGATATGAATGTAGGTACTCGAAGTCAGATTCGGAAATTAATTAAGGAAAAGGCCGTTTTTGTTAATGACGTGGTGGCTAAATCTGGACGGGTGAAGGTTGACCCCGTGGTTGACCAAGTTCGTTTGGGAGAACAGGTGATTACTTATCAGCAGTACTTCTACTTTATGATGAATAAACCCCTTGGTGTGGTGACTGCCACGGAAGACCGCAAGCAAAAGACGGTGATGGATTTATTTAATAAAGTTGATTTTCGGAAGGATCTCTTCCCAGTAGGCCGCCTTGATAAGGATACCGAAGGGTTATTATTGATTACCAACAACGGCCCCTTAGCCCACCAACTGTTAGCGCCCGAACGGCACGTTCAAAAGACGTACGAAGCCGTGGTGACCGGCCAAATTACCGATCCGGCAGTTAAGCAGTTTGCCGACGGAATGGTTTTGAAAGACGGTACCCAATTAAAGCCAGCCGACCTGACCATCCTAAATTATTCCGCGCTGGATGAGCAAACCCTCGTTCACGTGACCTTGAAGGAAGGTAAGTATCATCAGGTACGGCGGATGTTTGGCAGTCTTGGCGAGCGGGTTGTTAGCCTAAAGCGAATTAGTTTTGGACCGCTACAGTTAGAAGAAGGTTTGCTACCGGGAACCTATCGGGAACTAAACGATGAAGAAATTGAAAAATTAAAAACAGAATAATAAAATACCAGTGGTTAGGTATGAAACGCAAAACCAACTAATTGAGAAAATTGTTGGAAAGGGTGCGTAGAGATTCCTGACCACTGGTATTTTTATTTAGCAAAACTTATGGTTGGGTTAGCTGTTTTAAAACGGCAGGCAGCCGGCGAATTAACCGATGGGGTAGCACGACTGCTTCATGTTCGTAAATGAGGTCCGCCGTATAACTATGCAAGAAAGTTCCCAAGCGAACCCCTTCATTTACCGAGTTAGCTTGAGCAATTAAGGCAAGTAAAATACCGGTTAAGGAATCGCCCGAGCCCCCAGTTGCCATCCCGGGGTTGCCAGCCATTATTTGGGCAACCGGCGCGGCGGGTGCGTAAATTTCGGTGTGGTAATGCTTTAAAACGACGGTGGCGTTTAATTGATCTACCACGGCTTGGTTTCGCCCCACCGACTGGTCCGCAATTTTAATTCCCGATAGGCGTTGCCATTCCATTTGGTGAGGAGTGTAAATTGTCGGGTGGTGGGAAACTTGTAAATCGTGTTGGGCTACTAAATCGATTGCCGATCCGTCAATTATTAACGGTACTCCTTCGGCAATATGGGCCAGGGTGAAATTAAGGACGGCCAGACTAGTAGAATCAGTGCCCAAACCAGGACCAATCACGACGCCAGTTGCGTTTGCTAAGGATTGGCTAAGTTGATCAAAGTCGGTAAAATCGATCAACATGATTTCTGCTAAAGTTGCACGGACCGCGGTAAAATTATTTTTAGCGGTTGCTAAGGTTACTAAACCACCTCCAGCGTAAACGGCAGCGGAGGCGGCTAAAATTCCCGCCCCGCCGTATTGCGCGTTTCCAGCAATTAATAATAAATGACCATAAGTGCCCTTATGGCTCTGATTTCGGCGCACGGGCCAGTGGCTTTTTAAAGTTTGTCGACTGATTTTAAGCATTTTGATCACCTCGTGGTTTTAGTATAACGCAAAGTCTTTAATAAATAATTCGGGAAAACTCAAATAAAAAACTATGCTGAAAGCGCTAAATTGGTATAATAGACTTTGAAAGGTTGGTGTGTATTATGGATTATAAGAAAATTTTATTCGGCTACGATGGCTCTCCAGAATCAATGGCTGCATTTAATCGAGCGGTGGAGATTGCTAAGTCAAACCATGCAAAACTGATTATTGCAAGTGTGATGAAAAAGCAACATGCTAACACCGCAAGTGTTTCATTAGGCTTTGGCGTTATTGAAACAGGAATTGATTTACAAGATACGTTAGATCAATGGAAAACCACCCTCGAAAAATTGAAACAAGATGCCCAACAACAGGGGTTGCCTGCAGAAGACATTGAAGTGGTCTTTAAACAGGGGAGTCCTAAATCAATGTTAAGTTACACGCTACCTAAAGAATATGACGTTGATTTGATCGTGTTAGGTGCTACGGGGATGGGCACGGTTGCTCAAGTAATCTTGGGTTCTACTGCTAGCTACGTAGTGGAAAATGCTGCACCAGACGTGGTCATTGTAAAAAATAATTAAGTAAATTATTAAAGCAGGGGATGGAAAAGCGATTTTCCGCCGCTGCTTTTTAGTATGCCAAAAATAAAAACCTTTTCGGTAAAATGCTAGCCTGCAGCATCTTATTAGTTAGGAAGTAGCCTTTTTACCATGCTTGAAGTGGATTTTTTGGTAAGAAATTAAGTCTTGATTAATTGTTAAGTAGACTAAATCAGCCAGGGAAAGTGCAATTAATTAACCAAAATCAATGTGATATTTAACTTTATTTATTTAAAACTAAATTTTATTAAACTAAATTTGAACTTTTTTTAAAATAGAGATTAAAATGGCCATGAAAGGGGGCGTGCTTTATGGAAAAATGGATTAGCAATTTAAGTGACGAAGAATTGGCTTTTATCAAAGCTTTTATTTTAAGTTCCGGTTCATTAAAGAAAATGGCGCGCTATTACGACGTTTCGTATCCAACGATTCGAACCAAAACCGATCAGTTAATAAAAAAGATAAAAAGATTTGATGATAATGAGAATAAAAAAGGCTTCAAAGAACAAATAATGAATTTAGTTATTGAAGATGAAATATCATTACAGGCTGCAGAAAAAATATTAGCGTTAAGAGAAGAGGAATTAAAAAAATGAATTCAGATTCATTAGATGTTATTATCCCGTTGCTTATAGTAGCTGCACAGTATATTTTAAGCAGAAACATTAAAAGAAAGTATTTAGGGGCTATCTTACCAATAGCTTTTGCATTATTTATGTTTTATCAATATCTAACTTCAGCTGGTACCAAAGATATTTGGGGATTTCTAATCATAATAATTGTTGGCGAAAGTCTATTGTTGGAAATATGGGACGAACAATTCAAAGAAACACGGACTAAGACAAAACAAGAGCTAGACAAAATTAAAGCTAAAAATAGCAAATAAAAAATCAAGCGCTATGGGTGATAGCACTTGATTTATAAGCATCAGTTTGAACATTAATGCCACATTCAATTTTAAAAATCAACTTAACGACGGGGACGGTAAATCCGGTAGCCAACCATAATTCCACTCCCTAATAGAATCAGCCCCACGTAGATTGGCCAATCTACTGAGATCTCATCGGTTTGAGGTAGCTGTTTCAGTGAGTTAGCATTGGAAGATTTAGTAGTGGTGGTGGTTTGCTGTGATGACGCATCACTAGTTGAGTAGTTAGCGTTTAAGAATTTAAATTGATGTTCCTTTTCAAAAATCTTCCCAATTGCAAGCAACGTGGCATCACTGCCTTGGCTGCCTTGTAACTGCACACCTAATGGTAAACCGGACGGGCTCACGTAGGTTGGCAAACTGAGTGCGGGTTCCCCAGCAAGGTTAGCTAATTGAGTAAACGGCGTCTTAGTTAAGCCATGGAGCCAGGAATCGTAAATCAACTGCATTTGTTGCTGGAAAGGCAGATCCTTAATATTCATCATTTGATCAACGTACTTAGGAAGGTAAGCTGGATCGCTATTCAGTGGCGCAGTGGTGGCCGTTGTTGGAGTTAAGTAAATTGGATACTGCTTGTGGAACGCAGTCATTTGGCGATGAACGAGAGCTAATTCCTTCATGAAAGTATTGGTAGTAGACTTAGGAGCTTTCTGACTTGCTTCGTAAAGGGCGTAAGTCATGGGACTGACGAGCTTATTTTTAACGTCTTGACTAGTCAGTGGTCGGCCTAATTTTTCACTGGCGTTGGCTCCGTCTTCAAGTGCGCTTAAATAGTAGGTCTGCATCATTTTTACTCCGTCAACTGGACTATCTTTTTGGACGACTTTAAATCCTTGTTGCCGTAAGAAATTGACCGATTGTTGTACCGCATTGATAGCGTCTTGACTAACCGGAGTTCCTACCGGAGATTTTAGTGAGTAAGCAATTGTTAAATCTTTCAAATTCTTAGGAACTTTTTGTAACATTTGGGCTTGTTTGGGGTTCGTGAGTCCCTTTAAAAGGGTTTGGGTATCGGTGATATCCCGAGTGTCCGCAAAGTTAACGACTGAAGGAGTGGTTGAGTCACCAACGATCAATCCTTGAGTGGGTTTCAAACCAATTACACCCGACCAGGAAGCTGGAATTCGTAGAGAGCCACCGGCATCGTTTCCAGTCGCAATCGGAACTTCGTTAGCGGCTACGCTTGCCGTTGCACCACCGGAAGAACCGCCGGTATTAAATAGTAAATTCCACGGGTTGTGGGCGACCCCGTTTAAATTAGAATTGGTGATGTTAATTAAGCCCATTTCTGGATAATTAGTTTCTCCAAGGATCACGAAACCCATTTTTTGTAATTTTTTGACGAATACTTTGGTAGTGGGATAAGTTTCCTTTTTTAAGAAAGGCAGTCCATCGGTGTTGGGATAACCTTGATATGCTTGTCCCAACCCCTTGATTAAAAGCGGGGCGCCGTAAAAAGGCTGGTGCCGATCAGTTTTTTGTAGGGACTGCAGTTGTTTTAGTGCGTCGGAAGGATTTTGGTAAATGACGTTGTTGAGACTGGGATTTTGCTGGTTAATTTTTTGATATGTATACTGCATTAACGCTTGCTCATCGTATTGGTGATTTTTGAGTTGTTTGGTAATGGTGGTGGCAGATTGACCGTCTAGATCGGCGGGGTTGGATTGGGCCTTGGCCGAAGTGACGGTGAGGGAAAACAGAAACATAACGACTATGCTAACGGTAGTGTACCAGCGGGTGCGTGGTTTAGACATGGTGATTCCTCCTTTGATTTTAGTACAACTAAATTATAAGCACATTTGGTAGCGTTTACAATAAGTGATCGCGAAATGGTATAGGAATTATTTCACATGCTTGGAAGTAAAAATAAAAGCTAGAAAAGCGCTCTAAATTAGTTTAGATGCCTTTCTAGCTTTTGATGGAAATTTGGTTAGTAACTGAATAAAATGTTTTACGTAATAATGGTATACATTAAGATGGTTACTTAAACTAAATTGCCTTATGAACAGGTTCCTCAACCCGGATTTCTTTTAGCTTACGGTCGATTTGACTAAGAATGATTTTGGTGTTGTCGTCGTTTGATAAATCATATTTTTGTAAATCAATCTTCATCTTAGGACTTGCATCGTATTCTTCATACCATTCTTTATAAGCTGACCACATTTTGTAGTAGTAAGACTCTAATTCTGGATTATTGTCGAATTGTTCGTAGTCACGACCGCGCTTACGGATCCGGTAGAGGATGGTGTCAAAGTCGGTTTCTGCATAGACCATTAAATCGGGTGCTTTTTTAGGGAGCTCTTGCAACTCGTTCATCATGTTATCAAGAAGGTTCATGTAGACTTCGAATTCAGTGTCGGTAATGTTACCTTCCTTGTTATTTTCGCGAGTAAACAAGGCGTCTTCGTAAATTGAGCGATCCAAGACGTTATTGTCATCAGCCAACGCCTTCTTAATCATTTGAAAACGTTTGTTCAAAAAGTAAATTTGGAGTAGAAATCCGTAACTTTTTGGGTCTGAATAATAGAGCGGTAAAACTGGATTATCGCCAACCGGTTCATAAAAAGCCTGTGTCCCGTAATATTCAGCAATTTTTCCCGTCAAAGTAGTCTTACCAACGCCGATCATTCCTGCTGTAATTATCACCATAAAATGCCCCTCTTTTTGTTTTTTGCCGCCGAAATCTAGTACTAAATATTCCTAAATTTCCAGATAGCCACAACATATTGTATAAAGAATTTCGGGGCAAAACAACCTTGAATTTTGATAAAAAAACTGCTTGCTGGTTTTGATCCGGGTAAAAAATAAACCCCGTCGACCATTAAAGAAAGGTTTGAAAAGCGCTACCAAGGTGGGATATGATGGAGAGGGCGAGTGAACCCGGGTAATCTTTGAGGACTAACAGAATTGCGTGATTAATCGCGCTCTTGGCGATTGATCACGTAATTAGGTTAGCCGGAAGAGATTGGGTTCAGGAGCCCGTTTAGGCTAAGCATTCAAGAGCCAGACCCAAACAACTCAGCTAACTTAGATCTGCCGACTAAAATTAGCTGGCAAGGTGGCACTACAAAACGGCACTACAAAACCAAAAATAATATTATTTAGATGCTTATGCGTCTAAAGTAAACGAATGGATTGAAGGATAAACTATGATAAAATTAGTCGTTAGTGATTTAGACGAAACGTTAGTGGGCCCCACTGGAGTTTCAGAGGTTAATATTCAAGCAATCAAAAAAGCTACTGCATTAGGAGTAAAATTTGTGCCTAACACGGGACGCGGATTTCAATCAGTTCAGCCATTACTAGAGCAATTGGGATTGCGCGATCAACCGGACGAATACGTAATTTCTTATAATGGCGGAGCGATTGTGGAAAATAAAGATTGCCGAGTACTTCAAGTTAACGCATTGTCGGCAACTCAGGCAACTCAAATTTTTGACGTGGTCAAACAACGATTAGACTACGCTACCCACATTTACACTTTGAACCACGTTTACGTATACAATCCCGATCCTGAAGATACTGCGTACATGACCGGGCGAGGCGTTAAGGTGGAGGATTACCCGTACAAAACGTTAGAACCGTTGGCGGGCCAACCCATCGTTAAAATTATTACGATGAACCACGATCCAAAAAAGCGGGAAGCAATCCGTAAGGAAGTGTTAGGCCAGGTAGACTTTGATTTAAACGCCACCTTTTCTTCAAATCGATATACAGAATTTAACCTTGGGGGCGTAGACAAGGGAAAGGCTACCTTAGCATTAGCAAAACGGTTAGGAATTCAAAAAGATGAAATCATGGCTTTAGGGGATAATAACAACGACATCGCCATGCTAAGCCAGGTTGGGTTGCCAGTTGTGGTGGCGAATGCTACTGCGGATGCTCGCTGGGTGGCTAAGCACGTTACCCAAGGTGATTTCACTAGCGGAGTTGCGGAAGCCATTCATCAATTTATTTTGGGGGATTAAAATGCCGAAAAAAACGTATTATCGGACTTCTTTGATTTTGTTGATACTGTCAACGATAATCATGGTCTTAACTTGGTTATCTGATTTGAGCCAAACGAACAAATTAATTATCATTGTGATTGTCGGGATAATTTTATCCTGGTATGTACAATACTTTTCCAAGCATCTAACCGATGGTAAACAACGCAAGGAGAGAAAAAAATGAAGTCATTAAGAATTACGTTGCCGTTAGCGGTGGCGGTAATTTTAGTTGTTGCAACCGAGTTTTTTCATTTAAGTGGCGCACCACTGGTTATTAGTTGGGTAGTTGGATTCTTATTTTCAATGATTACTACCACCATAATCGAAGTTAGATTACGAATGAAAAAATTTGTGGAAGAGCAAAAAAAGGAAGCTGCGAAAAAACGGGAGGAACCATAATGTTTATTACCACAACAGGTATCAATGCTGGCTACACAATTAAAGACGTGGTTGAAGCAACGGCTAGTTTGATGCTGTCTTCAGAAGATATTGATAAGTACAACATGTTTGATCAATTGTTTGACGAATCCAAGGAGAAAATTAAGAAAAAAGCGGAGTTGAGTGGTGGCGATGGCATCATTGGCTTAAAGTATAACAGTGAAGTGGTGGAACTAAACGGTGCACCTAAATTTTTGGTGGTACATGCTTACGGGACGGTAGTAGTAATTGATAAGTAACAGTTAATTGATTGGTGACTACTCGTAAAAGTAATAAACCCGATAAAATGTTAAAAAGTGAGGTGATTTCGTAAAGAACGAAATGGGCCTCACTTTTTAATTTTGCAAGAGTCAAATTTAGTTTGACTTCGAGCGGTGTACTTTAATGGACACGGGGCGTAAATCACACGGCTTTACCCGAGTAGTGTAGTTGATTTCGTACGCCACATAGCGTTCGCAAGGATCATATTCAAGGATCGTTACAACGGCCTCATCGTCATCCATTTTGATAACTTTCCCCACAAAAGGCTGCTTTAAGTCCGTGGAACACCGGCAACGGACAATGCAGTTAAGATGGATCTCCCCCATAAGCAATTACCTACCTTATTTTTTTGCTTATTTGTATTATACATGAAAAGTGATTGGAACTGTTAATGATATACACGTTGAAAATAATTTAAAACTTATTAAATGATAATCCCTCATTGATTTAAATCAGTTATTCACTTTTATAGTTGTTTAGTGTAAAATTAATTTGTTAAGCCCGGATGGCGGAATTGGCAGACGCGCAGCGTTCAGGTCGCTGTATAGGCAACTATGTGCAAGTTCGAATCTTGTTCCGGGCATAGATAAGCCTTATTGGTAGGTGTTAAAGTGACGGATGTACAAAATTTGTGCAAAATAATTTAAATTAAAGTGTTTTGGTCGATGTAGAAGCTGGCTAAAGCACTTTATTTTTTTTGACTAAAAATTCAAGCGACAAAGAAAGTGCCGGAGAAAGCCGGGCAGTCGGTTAAGAAAAGTTAACGATAGTAGTATTGGTATGCAATTTTTGCTAAAATGTTATATATTACTGGAATATGATGAAAACATGATATTTCGCCCATATGCGGGCATTTTTAAATTAAGTGTATGTAAAAACAGGGAAATAAGTACATAGACAGATTGAAGAATAAAAGGGGATTGCAAAATGTGCGGATTTGTTGGGTACGTTAACCAAACTAATGTCAATAAAGACACAATTAAATCAATGGCGGACCGGATCAAACACCGTGGTCCGGATGATGAAGCTTATTTTCAAGATGAACACGTTTCGATGGGTTTTCGGCGGTTATCAATTATCGACCTCGCCCACGGACGTCAACCAATGCAAAATAACACTAAAACTAAAGTATTGACCTTTAACGGCGAAATTTATAACTACAAGACGGTTCGACAAGAACTAAAGGACTTGGGTTATGAGTTCAAAACCGACGTAGACTCCGAAGTATTGATCCATGGTTACGATGCTTGGGGCCCCGAACTTTTACAAAAGCTCCGCGGAATGTTTGCTTTTGTAATTTATGATGCTGAAAAGCAAGAAGTTTTTGGTGCGCGCGATCATTTTGGGATCAAACCCCTTTACTACTATGATGATGGGGATGCTTTCCTATGGGCTTCTGAAATCAAGGCCTTTTTGGATCACCCAAACTTTAAAAAGGAATTCAACGAAGAATTGTTGCCAATTCACTTAAGTTTTGAATTCATTCCGTCAAAAGAAACCATGTTCCGCAACGTTTATAAGTTGCTACCAGGAACTTACTTCTTACACAAGAATGGTAAGACGGAAACGCACACTTATTTCAAATTCAATTACGATCACATTGACGAAAACCAAACGGTGGAAGACGATGCGAAAAAGATTCGGCAAATTGTTAAGGATTCGGTAGATGCCCACATGATTGCCGACGTAGAAGTGGGAAGCTTCCTTTCCAGCGGAATTGATTCAAGTTATGTTTTAGCGGAAGCCGCTAAATTGAAACCAATTCAATCGTTCTCGCTAGGGTTTAAAGATTCCAAATACAGTGAATTGAGCTACTCTACCGAATTTGCGAAGGAAATTCACCAAAAGAATACGCCGTTGTACATGGATGGCGACGATTACTTCGATATCTTACCAACCATCATGTACTACATGGATGAACCACTATCTAACCCATCGGCAATGCAACTGTTCTACCTTTCCAAGGGAACCCGGGAAAACGTTAAGGTTGCCTTATCTGGGGAAGGTGCCGATGAATTCTTTGGTGGTTACAACACTTACCTAGAAGCTTTCACCTTCGAACGCTATCAAAAACTAGTTCCGCAATTTATTCGGACGGGCTTGGCTAAGATGGTTTCAGGATTACCACGTTTCCATGGTCGGCGCTTCTTAATGCGGGGGGCACAACCATTAAGTGAACGCTACTACCGGGTTAACTACGTCTTTAACCAACAAGAACGTAGTGAAATCTTAGCTAAACCTGAACTCAACGTTGATTCAGGTGCCTACACCCAACACATCTTTGACGAGGTGCGCGGTAAGGACGAAATGACCCAAATGCAATACTTCGATATCAATACTTGGTTACCATTTGATATCTTGCATAAGGCTGACCGGATGAGCATGGCGAACTCGCTCGAAGTTCGGACTCCGCTAGTTGACCGGGAAGTGGCTAAGTTTGCCGCAACCATGCCAATTAAGACTCGGATTCACAAGGATGAAACCAAGGTTTCTCTTCGTCGAGCAGCTGAAGCTGAACTACCAGAACGGGTTGCAAAGAAGGAAAAACTTGGCTTCCCATCCCCAATTGCCAACTGGATTAAGGAAGATAAGTACCGTAAGCGGATCGAAGAAGCCTTTAATTCAGACGTTGCGAAGAAGTTCTTCAAACCAGAAGCATTAATGCACATCTTAGAAGAACACGTTAACGGTAAATCGAGCATGCAAAAGATTTTCACGATTTACACGTTCATCCTCTGGTATGAAGTTTACTTCCCAGAAGATACCACTGCGAAGACCGTGGAATTAGTACACAAAACGCAAGAATAGTTAGTTGGGGATGAGCAGATGAAGTTAGAATTAGGTACCGTAAGAACTGTACTTGCGGAACATCACCTATTGAAAAAAATTGAATCATCAACGACGACTGTCAATTCAGGAATTACCTACGATTCACGAAAAGTAAGACCTGGAGATATGTTCTTTTGTAAGGGAAACTTTGAACCAGCATATTTGAAAGCCGCTCGAGAAGCTGGGGCCACCACGTACGTAGCGGAACGCGAATATCCTGAAGGAACCGGCATGACTGCAATCATTGTAACCAACGTTACGAGAGCCATGGCGGTTCTTTCGGCTACTTACTACGAATTTCCGCAAAATGACTTGTTTATCATTGGGATTACCGGAACGAAGGGGAAGACTAGTTCAGCGTACTTTGCCCACGCAATTTTGAACCAGCAGTATCCGCAACAAGTGGCGCTGTTTTCAACCATTGACCGGATTGTAGGTCCCCGACCGGAGGATCAGTTCAAGTCAGACTTAACGACGCCAGAATCGATGGATTTATTCCACGATATGCGTCAGGCCGTGGATAATGGGATGAAGTACCTTGTCATGGAAGTATCGTCACAAGCGTACTTACGTGACCGGGTTTATGGTTTGAAATACGATTGTGGAATTTTTCTCAACATTACGCCGGATCACATTGGGCGCAATGAGCATAAAGATTTTGAAGATTACCTCCACTGCAAATTACAGTTGATGGTGAACTCTAAAAGGTGCATTATTGATGCGGATACTAATCGCTTTGAGGACGTATATGGAGCTGCAAAAGCTACTACGGATCCGAAGCAGATTTACTTATTTAGTGCAGATCCTGCCAATGGTGGGGTGGATTATACCATCAAAAATGCGGAAGATGATTTAATTAATAATCGGTTTACGATTGCGGCTACCAGTTCCACCAAGCCGGCTTTAGCAATTACGGGAGAATACGACTTAAATGTAGCTGGGGATTATAACCAAAGTAATGCGACGGCCGCCATTATTGCGGCTGCACTTGCGGGTGCGGACCGCGACGCGGCGTTAAAACCGTTAAGTGAAATTGTAATTCCAGGACGGATGGAATATTTAGCAATTCCAGGACACGGTGTCGTTTTCGTTGATTATGCGCACAACTACGCGAGCTTACGGGCGTTACTCAAATTTGTTAAACACCAGTATCACGACGGAAAGGCCATCGTGGTAGTTGGAAGTCCTGGTGATAAGGGGATTTCACGCCGGGCTGGCTTTGGAAAAGCCCTTAGTGAACAAGCTGACGTAGCTTACTTAACGACGGATGATCCGGGATTTGAAGATCCCCAAGACATCATTGCCCAAATTATGGCCCATATTGAACCTGGAACGGTCGAAGTTCACCAAGTGCTAGATCGGCGCGAAGCAATCCGCCAAGCAATTGTAGAAAGCGGCCCTCATGACATCGTCGTGTTAGCTGGGAAGGGTGAAGATCCGTACCAAAAAGTACGGGGAGTTGACACGCCTTGGCCAACGGATATGGGCGTTGCACAAGAAGTGAAAAGGGGAATTAGTTAATGGAAAGACCAGTAAACAACTTTACACCAATTCTTTTAGGGAGTGACTTTAACGCCTACGGAATGGCCCGTGCTTTTTATGAAATCACGGGGAGACGGGTTCAGGCCTACGCTAGTGCTACGTTAGCACCGACCCGGTTTACTAACATTGTGAACGTTGAAATTATTCCTGGTTTTTCTGAAGATCCGGTATTTATCGAATCAATGCGGAAAATTGCTAAAAAGTACCAAGATTCGGATGAAAAAGTAATCTTATTAGGAATGGGCGATGGTTACGCGGAATTAATTTCTAAGCATAAAGAAGAACTTTCGCAGACCTTTGTTTGCCCATACATTGATTACGACCTATTGAAACAGTTGAACAATAAGGAACGTTTTTATTCAATTTGTGATCAATATAATCTGCCTTACCCGGCAACCAAGTTTATCACGAAAGCCCAATACGAAAGTGGTGAAACGTTCACTTCACCATTTGGTTTCCCAGTGGCTTTGAAACCGGCCGACAGTGTTGAATGGTTGGATATTCATTTTGAAGGGCGGAAGAAAGCCTTCCGGATTCAGTCCCAAGCCGAGTTAGACGACGTGATTGCTAAAATTTACGACAATGGCTACACTTCCGATTTGATTTTGCAAGATTTCATTCCGGGGGACGATAGTAACATGCGGGTGCTCAACGCCTACGTTGACCAAAATCACCAGGTAAAGATGATGTGTTTAGGTCATCCGTTGCTAGAAGACCCGGCACCATCCGCAATTGGTAATTACGTGGCCATTTTGCCCGAATTTAACCAAGAAATTTACGACACCGTTAAAAAATTCTTGGAAAGTATTGACTACGTTGGGTACGCAAACTTTGATATGAAGTATGACCACCGTGATGGCAAGTTCAAGCTATTTGAAATTAACATTCGCCAAGGGCGGAGTAGCTTCTTTGTTACCTTAAATGGATATAATTTGGCCCGTTGGGTGGTTGACGATTATGTTAACAACACTTTGGCAGACATGGAGCCGGTTTATGCTAACGACGTCATCGAAAACCGGAAACTTTGGCTAGGTGTGCCAGTTAAGGTCTTCAAGAAATATGCTAAGGATAATGAAGAAAAAAAGGCGGCACTTGATTTGATTAACCGCGACCAATATGGATTTACCGCCGTTTATGACGAAGACATGAATTTCAAACGCAGTCTTTTAATTTGGTGGATGAACCATAACTACGTCAAGAATTTCCGAAAGTATTTTAAAGAAAATAAGGGGTAAGTGGAATGAAGGACTTTTTCACAATTATTGGGGGAATGGGCACGCCCGCAACCGAAAGCTACATCCGGTTGTTGAACGCCCGCACGCCGGCGCACCGGGACCAAGATTACTTAAACTACATTTTAGTTAATCATGCTACGGTTCCGGATCGCTCCACTTATTTAATGGACCACTCGCAGCCCAACCCGTATCCCGACTTGTTGGAGGATATTCAACAACAGAGCCGGTTAAATCCAGCCTTTTTTGTGATTGCTTGCAACACGGCTCATTATTTTTATGATGATTTGCAAAAGGCGACTGAAATTCCAATCGTGCACATGCCGCGTGAAACGGTTAAGCAAATTAAAAAAGAGTTTCCAGCTGCTAAACGGATTGGCATTATTGGCACCCCGGGAACCACGACGGATGGAATTTACGATCGGGAATTAATTGCGGAAGGCTACGAAGTTGTTAAGCCAACTCCTGAAATTCAAGACTTAACAAGCAAGTTAATTTTTGAAGATATTAAGGCCCAAAATAAAGTGGATGCCCAATTGTTCTACCAGATTTTACGGCTAATGACGGAAGAACGGGGCGCCCAAGTAGTTATCTTAGGTTGCACGGAACTTTCTTACGCTCAAGAAATGGCGCACGACCATTCTTATCCAGTAGTTGATTCCCAATCAATACTGGTGGATCGTTCGATTGAGCTGGCCTTGAAGCTCAGAAAGTAATCCAAAAAGTAATTTAATAAAATAAGTTGAGGCTGGAAGATTAAGGTGTCCAACCCCAACTTTTTTTGTTTTTAAAATTAATGGGGGAATTATGAGTAAACGAAAGAAAAGAAGAAGTTCTAATAACTGGTGGTTAATTTTAATTGTGGCCATTTTGGGGATGTTTCTAAAAGGTAACGACGTTCATCAAGTAACGAACAACTTGCTTAACCAAGTAATGCCCCAAAATACCCAGACCACGAAAAGCGTGACTGACAGCCAGTTGTCGCAATTAACGTTTAAATCAGGGGATCCAGCTTACATATATGTCAACCATAACCGGAGTACGTTAAACCCGAAAGATTGGAAGACCAACCGGATTGATTATGGTAATTTGGATCGTTTGAACCGGACGACTCAGGCAACCGGATACCTAAGCCGGGCTAATTTAGTAAAATCAAGTACCCGGACTAGCCAAACTTGGAATCCTACCGGTTGGCATCAAAAACGGGTTCGAATCAACGGACGTAGCGTTGAAATTCAAAACCGGGGCCACTTATTAGCCTATTCGGTAACTGGCAAGTTTGACCAAAATGGTAACTTCAATCCTCGGAAATTAGGCTCCTTAGACAACCCCAAGAACTTAGCTACGCAGACCGCCTTCAGTAACCAACAAACTATGCAGATTTTTGAAGAACGGGTACGCGATGCTTTGGCGAAAAACAAACGGGTGATTTACCGGGTTTCTACGGTATTTAAAGGCAACGATTTGATGCCAATCGGCTACCATTCGGAAGCAATTTCGACGGACGGTAGCCTTAACTTCAACGTTTTCATTTGGAACGTTCAACCGGGAGTGCGGTTTGATTATACGACCGGTCGTTCCCGCGTAGACCGAAGTATGACGGTTAGCCAAAATTAAAATTAGCTGAAATTTAAAAAGGTAAGGAACTAGAATTCATTTACGAATTCAATTCCTTACCTTTTTTGTGGTTATGAATTAATTAACGCAATTTGCGACTTAAAATTGCTTCTACGGTTTGTTGGTAATGTTGCTTGTAGTCTGGGTCGTGTAGCAGCATGGTCGACAAGACGTCAATTACGTAGACAATCCCTAATTGGGAGTTAATAAAGCGGGTGTTATCCACAAAATCGCTGTACTGGACAAATAGTTTGCAATCGCTCATCGTAGCTAGGGGGCTGTCATCAAAAGCAGTAATCGCAATAACTTTAAGCTGGTGTTCTTTAGCTAGCTTAGTAGCTTCGTTGACTTCCGCTGAGTTTCCAGAAACTGAAAGCACGATTACTAAATCGTCACTTTGCATAATACTGCTGGTGATGTACATCGTATGACTATCGGCTGGGGCAAAGGCGTTGATCCCCATGCGCAGGAGCCGCTGGGATAGTTCTTGGGCGTTGTAACCCGAGCTACCTAGGCCGAACACAAAAATTCGGGGGGCGTTTTTGATTAATTGCACGGCTTCGTCTAAAGCAGTTTGGTTAATTTTTTTCCAGGTCCCGGTGATCATTTGGTTATAAAAATTAGTTACCTGATCAGGTAGCGGGGCATTGCCGACGTCCTCAGTAATTGTAGAAGTTGCTTCTGCCAAGCCTAATTTAAATTCACTAAAATCTTGGCAATCCATTTTTTTAACGAACCGCGTCACCGTCGCGGTACTGACTTCAGCTTTTTTGGCGAGAATGCCGATGCTCATTTTTTTTACCTGGGAAGGGTGCTGAATTACTTTTAACGCAATTTTACGCTCTTGCCGGGATAACGAAGGATATTTTTGTTCTACCGCCTCAAGAATATTCATTGAGAACCTCCTCATTGGTCTATGCTAATAGCCTTAATTATACGCTTTTATCCGGGAATGACGAAAGTAGTCGGGAAACTAAAAAAGACTTCCTAAGAATTGTGGGTTCTCGGGAAGCCTTTTAGCTTTTGGTACGTATTTTGCCGCTATTGAAGTCAAAACAATTTTTTCATCCTTGAAAAGCATTTCTTTATTTTTTTCCCAGCCATTTAAAAATAACCGGAACGTTTAGTTAAGGGTCACTTTCGCCTAAATTTTAGCCACGTTTCAAGTTTTGGTAATTATTTGATTGCGTCAATAAACCGACTTGCAATTTCGAGCGGTCGCGTAATTGCGCCACCAACCACTACTGAATGACAACCTAATTCAATGCACCGTTTCAGCTTTGCTGGAGTATCAATTTTTCCTTCAGCAACCACCGGATGGTGAACTTTTTGCAAGAGTTCTTTGAGATAAGCAAAGTCATCGTCGGCAATGTTTAATCCTTTTGAAGCGGGGGTGTAACCGCGCATCGTGGTACCAATAATGTCAAAACCTAATTCATCTGCCATGAGAGCATTTTCCATAATGTCAGTATCGGCCATCAAAAGGGTGTCGGGAAATTCAGCTCGAAATTGCTTGACGATGTCAGCAATCTTTTCGTCGTGCGGACGAGGTTGTCCCGTAACTTGACAAGCCACTACTTCAACGCCGGTAGCTGCAACTGCCCGCATTTCTTTCATGGTGGGGGTGATGAATACTGGAGAATCCGGGTAGTCGGTTTTAGCGATTCCGATCATTGGTAAACCAGTTTCGTCTTGGATTGCTTGAATATCTACTACCGAATTTGCTCTAATACCAGCTGCGCCGGCCATTTTAGCCGCCCGTGCCATCCGAGCCATGATAAAGGAACTGTGGAGCGGTTCATCTGGTAAAGCCTGACAAGAAACGATTAACTGTCCTTTGACAGCGTCTAAAAATCTATTTTTCATATACTGACACTTCACTTTTATCAAATTTGATTTCTTAAAAACAACGCTACTTAATCTAGGGTCTGAAATAAAAATTAATTTGTAATAGTTAATTGCTAATTCAACCGCCGCAGTAAATATAACTCGAGTTAAAAAATATTGCAATAACCAAATCCGGTAATTTTTTTCATTTTGGCGAAAAAACGTTGTTGTGACGGTAACAAAAAATATTGAGGATAATCATGAATAACAATAAAAAGGTTAAAATCGATCCAGATGAATTTGCTTTAGCAGTTGTAAGTGGTTCCTTTTTTGATAATATGGATGACGTGCGTGCCAGTAAAGCAGGGCTGAAGCGCTATTTAACGGCGTATATGTTGATTGAAGAATTTAATGAATTAGAAGCTAGCCAATTTAAAATGTTCACTAAAGAAGATCGAGATCTTTTGGTTAATGCTCTAAGAGGACTTAGACTAGAATAGTAACTACTTAAATAAAACGAAATTAAGACAGATTGAGTATTTGACAATCTGTCTTTTTATATATTTTTAGGTAATGCAAGAATATTTTATTTTTAATAAAGCGTTTACAATAGCGAACGATGAGAGTAAAATACATAACAGGTTAACCGGTTAAGAGGAGGAGTGCTCATGAAGTTAAAGTATCAGCAAGTTGTGGACTTTTTGTTAGACGAATTAAATAGTGGAAAATTTAAGGAAGGTGATAAGTTTTACTCTGAGTCAGAACTTAAACTTAAATTTTCAGTTAGTTCTGCTACGGTAATCAAAGCGATCGGTGAACTTGTAAATAAGGGGTTGTTAGTACGGCAGCAAGGGAAGGGAACCTTTGTTTCAAAAGCACGGCAGGGAAAACCAGTACGTTTCTTTGACCACGAAAAGTTTAAAGATTGCAATGAAATAGTTCAGGTTCCAGTAATTACTAAAGAAAGTGAACCTCGGATTTTAAAAGAATTAAGTTTACAGGAAGGAGATTTTTATTACCACATAATCCGTGTTCGGGTGATTAATGACTTACCAATTTATGTACAACATACATATTTATTACCAGAATTTTTTAATCTGGATGCTTTAAAAGATTACGATTATTATTCTTCAGTTTATGAGCGAATCAGGGCAGATAAAGGGATTGACTTGTTTAACGCCGATATGGATGAAACTACTAACGTTGTTTTCCCCATGCCTAAGTTTGAAAGTGAATTATTGAAAGAAACCAATCGTAATCAACCAGTTGTTTCAATAAAAAGGCATAGCTACTTGAGTAACGAGAAAACGGTTGAATATGTCGAAAGTTTTAAGCGTTGGGAATATTTTGAATTTGAAATTAAATCTATGTAAGAGGAGGAAAAAAGAATGCAAATAGCATGGTGGCAGATTTTACTTTTAACAATTTACGCTGGTTTTGCAATTTATGATGGAAATAATACTACCTTTGGGACTGTAAAACCCACAATGGCAGGTTTTGTAGCGGGACTAATTTTAGGGGACGTCCAAACGGGATTAATCGTAGGTGGAACACTTAATTTACTAGTATTAGGTGTTGGAAATTTTGGCGGTTCATCAATGCCAGATTATATGACCGGGGCTCTGTTAGGAACTGCATTTGCGGTGATGAGTGGAAAAGGAGCTCAGTTTGGCGCCACTTTAGCTGTTCCGATCGGTTTATTAATGATTCAATTAGATGTTCTAGCACGTTTTTGTAATACTTTTTTCCAACATCGTGCGGAAAAACTAGTTAGAGAAAATAAGCTTAAAAAGGAAGCGCACATGAACTTAATGGGGATTATTCCTACATCACTTTCACGAATGATTCCCGTGTTTTTAGCGTTAGTTTTTGGAACAAAGTTTGTTCAAACAATCGTTAATAATCTACCAATGTGGTTAATGGATGGCTTGAAAACTGCCGGTGGAATCTTACCGGCTTTAGGGATTGCAATCTTACTAAGATATTTACCACTAAGTAAGAATTTTGCATTTTTATTGATTGGATTTTTCTTGGCGGCATATTTGAAAGTGCCCGTTATGGGAGCGGCGATCATTGGACTAGCAATGGCGTTGATTGCCTTTACAATGAACGATCCTAAAAATGAAAGCGCTGTAACAAATAACGATATGGATGGAGATGACATGGAAGATGAATAAGAGTGGAATAAAGTTAAGCTCACAAATGAAAAAAGTCTTTTGGCGTTGGTATTTTTTTGGTCAAGCTGGCTGGAATTACGAAAAAATGCAGGGTTTAGGATATTACTATAGTACATATCCATTGATTGAAAAATTATATGGCAATACTCCCGATGGCGCAGAAGTTGCCTTAAACGAATTACAATTTTTTAATACCAATAATTCGATGGCTCCGATTATTTTAGGAGTTGATGGAGCTATTCAAGAGCACCAAGGTATCACAGCTAACGACGCCATTGCTTCATTAAAAACCGGTATGATGGGACCCTTAGCTGGTATAGGTGACACCCTTTTCGCGGTAATTCCTAACACAATTATCGGTTCAATTGCATCATACATGGCTCTGAAAGGTAACCCGTTTGCATTAATTCTGTGGGTAATGTTTGGGTTCTTAAGATTAGGCGTTATGCGTAGTTTCTTCTTTATGGGATACAAGGAAGGAGTTAAGTTAATCAATTCGTTGGGTGACCGTTTAAAGAAGATAACGAGTGCTGCAAACATTTTGGGAATGACCGTAATCGGAGCATTAATACCGTCAGTCGTCACTGCTGGATTTGTGTATAAATTCAAGAATGGCGGAGTTACGATGAGCATTCAAAGTATTGCGGATCAAATTATGCCAGGATTAGCACCTGCTTTAGTGGTCTTTTTAACTTATTGGTTATTAGGACGCAAGAAAATGAATTCTACTAGAGTAACATTACTGTTAATTTTAATTGGAATTTTAGCACATAACTTGAAAATATTTGCTTAATTTAGGAGGAAGTACTAATGAAAGGATTTGTAGGTATTAGAATTGATGATCGTTTGATTCATGGGCAAGTAGCCACGAGGTGGTCTACGGGATTAAGGGCTAATCGTATCATGGTAATTGATGATGAGGTTGCCACTGATGATGTTCAAAAAAGTATTTTAAGGATGGCAGCACCTTCCGGAATTAGTACATCGATTATCAATGAAGAAAAGGCTATTACGAATATAAAAAATGGAAAATATGAGAATCAACGGGTGCTCTTGGTAGTGCGACGTCCTAAAGTTTTATTGGATTTGATTAATGCTGGTTTGGACATAGAGAAAATTAACGTCGGAAATATGTCTAATCGTGACGGGGCGGTCCAAGTGAAAAAGTCAGTAAGTCTTACTCCAGAAGAACGGCAAGACATTGAAGAAATTATGGAAAAAGGCGTTAAGGTGATCGCACAAATGGTACCAGATGATCCAGAAACAGATTTTAGCAGTTATTTGAAATGAAAGTTTAAGAGCTCATTTTGAGCTCTTTTTTGGAGGAATTACTGTGGAAAAAGAAGTTACTAGAGTTTGGCTAGAAAAACATATAATGGAATGCGTAAAAAAGTTGGAAACCATGTTACCAAAATTTAAGGGGCATTTTCCTTCGGCTTGCACAACAAACATGCAGTACCGTGTTAAAAATAATGATGACTGGACAAATGGTTTTTGGACAGGGTTACTTTGGCAAGCATATGAAATAACAGGAAATCCTATATTTGAAAATGAGGCCAAACAACAATTAAACAGTTTCAGGAAAAGATTGGACCAAAATTATATCTTGAACCATCATGACATTGGATTTTTGTATTCGCTTTCGGCATTTGCCGGATATAAGGTGGAAAAAAAGGAAGAATATCGCCGATTAACGATTGACGCTGCACAACTTTTAATGGGTAGGTTTAGGAAAAAAGGTGGTTTCATTCAGGCTTGGGGAGACTTAGATGATCCTAAAGAATATCGGCTAATTATTGATTCATTGCTAAATTTACCCTTGCTTTTTGAAGCGGCTGAACTGACTGGGGATCAAGCTTATAGCCAAATTGGAAAGCAGCATTATCATAATGTAGTTAATAATATTATTAGAAAAGATTACTCTACATACCATACCTTTTACTTTAATAGGCAAGATGGTACTCCACTAAAGGGAGCAACACACCAAGGTTTCTCAGATGAATCTTGTTGGGCAAGAGGGCAAGCGTGGATTTTACTGGGAATGCCTTTATACCATCGCTTTTTTAAAACCGAAGACCAATCTAACATTTATAAGCGTCTTTTGGAATATTACGAAGCACATTTACCAAATGATAATATTCCATATTGGGATTTAATTTTCAGCGAAAAAGATGATGAACCAAAAGATAGTTCAGCAGCAGCAATTGTGGCTTGTGGATTAATTGAAGCACAGAAACAAGGAATGATAAATGACGGGGTAGACAAAGCTCAAAAAATTATTTATCAACTTGGAGAACATTATGAAACAAGGCAAAGGGAAGAGGGACTGTTACAACACGGTGTTTATGCGTACGGAGAAAATAAAGGAGTCGATGAAGCTAATTTATGGGGAGACTACTTTTATTTGGAAGCCTTGCTACGCTTAAGTAATCCGACATGGAAAACCTATTGGTGAGGGAGTAAATATTGATGTTAAATTTTGAAATTAAAGATGAGTTTATGATTAATGGAAAACCATTTAAGTTTTATTCTGGTGCAGTACACTACTTTAGAATTGCTCCGAGTCAATGGGAATTTACTTTAAAAAAGATGAAAGCAGCTGGGTTAAATACCGTTGAAACCTATATTCCTTGGAACGTTCATGAACCTGTTGAAAATCAATTTAATTTTAGTGGTCAATATGACGTTGAAAGATTTATTAAACTTGCCCAACAAATTGGGCTTTATGTGGTTGTACGACCAAGTCCGTATATATGTGCTGAGTGGGAGTTTGGTGGATTGCCGGCTTGGCTACTGAAATACTCTGATATGGTTGTTAGAACTAATACGCCACGTTTTATTGAAAAAGTAGCTAAATATTATCAGGAGCTATTTAAGAGACTAGTTCCACTACAGTTTACCCACGGTGGGCCGATTTTAATGATGCAAGTTGAAAATGAATACGGATCTTTTGGAAACGATAAGAGTTATTTGCGAGCAATTGAAAAGTTGATGAAAACAAATGGTGTAGATGTACCGTTGTTTACATCTGATGGAAGTTGGGAACAGGCACTTTCAGCAGGTTCATTAATTGAGGATGATGTTTTAGTTACCGCAAATTTTGGTTCGCATGTTAAAGAAAATTTATCAGCTCTAAAGAAATTTTTAGAAAAGCATCATAAAAATTGGCCATTAATGTGTATGGAATTTTGGGATGGCTGGTTCAATCGGTGGAATGAAGAAATTATTAAACGTGATAACGAGAGTTTTAAAAAAGATTTAGGTGATTTAATCAATGCCGGCGCCAGTTTCAATCTGTACATGTTTCGTGGAGGTAGTAATTGGGGATTCTTCAACGGATGCTCTTCTCGGTATGGAAAAGATTTACCGCAAATTACATCTTATGACTATGATGCAGTGTTGCACGAAGATGGTACGGATAATGGAAAATATCAAGCACTTTGTGATTTGTTAAAGTGCAGAATTACTGTTGATGATACGACTATTAAATTAAAAACTTTACCAAGTATTAATGTTAAAAGACAAGTTTTTTTAGTGGATGTATTAGATGAACTAGCTACTAAAGTATCCTCAAACTTACCACAAACAATGGAAAATATAGGAAGCGGATACGGCTATATATTTTACCGGACGTCTCTTGAAGGAAAATATCCTACAGAAAAAATAAGACTAGTTGATGTTGGGGATCGTATAGATATTTATTTAAACAAAGAAAAGAAAACGACGTTATACCAACCAAACAATTTTGAAGAAATTGATGTTAAACTTACAAAAAAAGAAAATTTACTTGAGCTTTTAGTAGAAAATGTCGGCCGCGTTAATTACAGTGATCGACTGCTATCGCCGACACAATCAAAAGGAATTAGGACTGGAATAATGGTTGACCGTCACTTTCATTATGGTTGGGACCAGTGGGGGATTGATCTTCAAAAAGTTGAAAATATTTCCTGGAATAAGAAAAGTGAAAACAAATACGGACCAACTCTAAATAAATTCGAATTTACGCTTACAAAACCTGTAAATACGTATATAGACTGCTCTAATTTTGGTAAAGGTGTCGTGATAGTAAATGGACATAACGTCGGCCGTTATTGGGATGTCGGACCAACTCAATCGCTGTATATTCCGGCTGATTTTTTTAAAACAGGGCGGAATTCGCTAATAGTCTTTGAAACGACAGATAAGTATGTAAGTAAAATTAATTTTAAATAGTGTATCTGAAAAGTTGTGAATTTACGAGCTAGAATTTCTGAAAGGTAGTTGTACTTAAATAAAGATTTTTTATAAGAGTTAATTGTCGAAAATGAGTAAGTTCAGATAAAATGCATTATTACTCTATTTTAGATGTCTCTGTGAGTCTAAGAATTTTTTGTTCGCAACGAGCTTTGTTGCTGTTTTGAGAGCAAAATAAATTAAGAATCTTTCAAGCAATCAATAAAGTGAGTCAGGATTAATATAACACTATTATTGTAAATGAAAAATAAATATCCACTTTCAGTAATTTGGAAAAAGTGGATATTTATTTATCTAGGAGTGTCAAGTTAGAAACCTAAGAATTATTTATTTCTAATTTGAAGTAGTTCCTTATGATAGGCTTGAGCATTCTTTTTAACTTGTTCAAAATCACCTTGGGCTGCGGGGCCAACCAGATTACTTCCTGCCCCAACAACAATCACACCTTTTTCGAACCATTCATGCATATTTTCGAGATTTACACCGCCAGTTGGCATAATATTAACGTATGGAAGGGGAGCTTTGACGGCTGAAACGAAACCTTGTCCCACCACACTACCGGGAAATACTTTCACTATATCAGCACCATATTCAAGAGCAGTTTGTATTTCAGTAATGGTCATGCAGCCTGGCATGTAAGGGATTTGATACAGATTGCACATTTTGGCAACTTCTTTGTTGAAGGAAGGGCTTACAATAAATTCCGCGCCAGCCATAATAGCAATTCGTGCAGTTACTGGATCGAGTACCGTACCGGCCCCGATACAAGTAGTTACGTCTGTCTTATATTGTTCTTTCAGTTCGGCGATAATTTGATCTGCTTGAGGGGCAGTGAAGGTTAATTCAATTCCTTTCACTCCTCCATCAATACAAGCAACTGCCGCTTTATATGCCTCTTCTTTGCTTTCACCGCGGACCACAGCAACAACTCCGGCTTGTTCAATTTTATTTAAGATACTATTTTTTTTCATGATTTTTCCTACTCCCATTTTAAAGTTATGTAAAATCAATGTTTATTATAACGCTTTCATTCTGTTTTTCAATACTATTTTATATTTTTTGAAAGCGCTTGCCTTTTTTTAAAAAAGATGTATACTGAATTCGTAAGTTTCTTTATGAGGTATCCGGTATCTTATATGGATACGAAATTAAACAAGGAGGAACAACATGACATTTTCGATGGAAACTAATTATTCACACAGTCCAAAGGATATTGAACATTATTCAACAGAGCAATTACGTGACCAGTTCCTGGTAGAAAAGATTTTTAACCCAGGAGATATTTTACTAACCTACACCTACAACGATCGCATGATTTTTGGCGGAGTTACCCCAACTAATTCTGCTTTAGAGATTAAGCTGGATAAAGATTTAGGGGTAGATTATTTCTTACAACGCCGTGAGTTAGGCGTAATTAACATTGGTGGCGAAGGCTCAATCACTATTGATGGTGAAAAAGAGTCAATGGTGCAACATGATGGATATTATATCGGAATGGGAACCAAGGAAGTAATTTTTGAATCAAAAGATGCACAAAATCCGGCTAAATTTTATGTAGTTTCTACTCCGGCACATAAAACTTACCCAAATAAGAAATTACCTTTTGCAGATGCTTTGGCAATGCCAATGGGTGACCAGAAACATATGAACAAGCGGACCATTTATAAATATATTGATGCGTCCCAAATGGACACTTGTCAACTACAAATGGGATATACGGTACTAGAACCTGGTTCTTCTTGGAATACTATGCCATGCCATACGCATGCACGTCGGATGGAAACCTATATGTATTTGGAATTTGACGAAGAAGATACTCGAGTATTCCACTACATGGGTAAACCTGATGAGTCAAAACATATTGTAGTTAATAATGAACAGGCGGTAATTAACCCTAGCTGGTCAATTCACTGTGGTGTAGGAACCACTAACTATGCCTTTATTTGGGCAATGTGCGGTGAAAACCAAACTTACGACGATATGGATTTTGTTAAGATGGATCAACTTAAATAATTAAAATAAGAAGGAGTGATTTACTTATGGAAAAACAATCGCCAGAAGAAATTAAGAAGAATGAAGCTGCTTTAGATCAATTTAAAATGAATTTTTTTGATTTGAATGGTAAGGTAGCTGTCGTTACCGGCGGAAATACGGGCCTAGGACAAGGTTACGCAGTTGCTTTAGCGGAAGCTGGAGCAGACATCTTTATTCCTACTTTTGGAAAAGCAGAATGGGACGAAACCCGTGCAATGATTGAAAAACGGGGACGTAAAGTTGAATTCATGGATGTGGATTTAACTAAGGATGGCGTGCCAGAAGAAGTGGTTAAGAAAGTGATTGCTACTTTCGGACATATTGATATTTTGATTAATAATGCTGGGATGATCCGGCGTAATCCATTGCTTGAATCAAAAGACTCTGATTGGGATATGGTAATTAACATCAACTTAAATGCTGTTTACCATATGTCAATGGCTGCTGCGAAAGAAATGGCAAAACAGAAATCCGGTAAGATCATCAATATCGGTTCAATGTTGTCATTCCAAGGTGGTAAATTCATTCCTTCCTACACTGCTTCAAAACACGGGGTTGCAGGATTAACAAAAGCGTTTGCTAGTGAATTGGGTGCTTATAATATTCAGGTTAACGCAATCGCCCCAGGTTATATTAAAACAGCAAACACTGCGCCAATTCGCGCTGACAAAGCACGCAATCAAGAAATTTTGGATCGAATTCCTGCCGGACATTGGGCAGAACCTCACGAATTGATGGGAGTAGCTGTTTTCTTAGCAAGTAAGGCATCTGATTATGTAAATGGTCATATTCTTGCTGTTGATGGTGGATACTTAGTAAGATAAAAATTTTGATGGCCGAATCTTCGGCCATTTTTTTTGGAAAAAATTGGAGAAAAATCATGAAAAAATTTTTAACATTTGGAGAACCGCTTGCAGTTTTTAGTTCGGAAGACTTAAATGCGTCTTTAGTGGATGCCAAACATTTTACACGTTATTTGGCCGGGGCAGAATTAAATGTTGCTGTCGGAATAGCTAGACTTGGGTTACCGACCGAATATATAACTGCCCTTGGAAAAGATCCGTTTGGCAAGTCTATTTTGAAAGACATCCGCGGTGCAAATATTGGGACGCAGTATATTGAACTTTCGGAAAAGTACCGCACGGGCTTTTATTTTAAGCAACGAGTCGATCGTGGAGATCCCGAAATCTTTTACTATCGCTCAGACTCTGCGGCTAGTCATTATGACGTAAGTGAACTATCTAAAATAGACTTTAGTGAAATTGGACATATTCATACGTCTGGAATTACGGCTGGAATTTCCGAAGAAGGACGTGTAACAACTGAGAAGTTGCTAGATTTGGGAAAAAGTTGTCAAATTAAGACAACTTTTGATCCAAATATTCGAGTTCAATTATGGGAGTCGAAACAGTACATGATAAAAGTGCTTAATGAATTGGCGGCTAAAGCTAGGATAGTTTTACCTGGAATCAATGAAGGGAAAGTTTTAGCAGGATCAGAAGACCCAGAAAAGATTGCTGATTTTTACTTGAATCAAAGCGATGTTACAGAATTAGTAGTCGTTAAAATAGGCCCAGATGGCGCATTTTTAAAGACTAAAGATGCGGACTGCCAAGTGGTACCCGGATTTAAAGCAGAAAAAGTTATTGATACGGTTGGTGCTGGCGATGGATTTGCGCTAGGGTTGATTTCTGGGTTAATGGAAAATTTATCATATGCGGAATCTGTTAGAAGAGGATGTGCAATTGGCGCATTAGCAGTACAAAACCCAGGAGATAATGATGGCTATCCAACAAGAGAAAAACTAAACGAATTTATGGGGCGAGGTTAATAATGGATAATATTAAGTTGACACTTTTAGATGAGAAGGATAATGTATTAAAGCAATCTGAAGGTTATGGGAGAACGTTCATCGATCCACACCACCCCTACGCTTTAGGAGATAAAATTCGAGTTACTGTGGAGAAAGCTCCAACATTTGTAGTAGTACAGTTAGACGCAGCTCTATCACCCGCGTTGTTATATTTAACTGAAAATAGTTGGGAATATAAAATTCCGTTTAATGTGCAAAGAGAATGGCCATATCCAGATGGAGCTTTTTTAGGGAAAAATCATTATTTACAAGTTAGATATGCGTCTAAAGAAGAATATTCAGGTTATCGAAACCTTGCAGTAAATAGCCATGATCAACACGTGAATGAGACCAATGCATTTCCTCACGCGACGGCCAATGCTGAAACTAGGGGAGAAATGGTATTTTATGCAAAAAATGCTATTGACGGTATGTTAGCTAATGAGAGTCATGGCAATTATCCATATCAATCTTGGGGAATTAACGAGCAGGACGATGCTGAACTTAAGACTGAATTTGGCAGGGTGGTAGAAGTTGATAAAGTAGGGGTGGTCTTAAGAGCAGATTATCCACATGACAGTCACTGGATTGAAGCTACTTTAGAATTTTCAGATGGTAGTAAGGAAGTTATTACTCCTAAAAAGACAAAAGAAGAGCAATATTTTAATTTTCCAAAAAGAAAGACTGATTGGATTAAATTTACAAAGTTAATTAAAGATAAGGATATGTCTACTTTTCCAGCACTTACGCAGCTAGAAGTGTACGGAAGGTAGCAGTTTAGGAAGTGAAAAGATGAGTGAAAAAAAGGTCTATGGAACAGTTTTATTGCGTGCTAAAGCAATTTTAGATGAGTTACTTGATTCTGAAGAGGGACTAACCCTCAAAGAAATTTCAGAAAGAGTCAAAGAATCAAAATCAACAACTTTAAAAGTAATTAATACGATGCAACTGACAGGGATGATACGAAGAAATGAGGATGATAAACACTATTTTATCGGCCCGGCAATGCTTGCATATGGTGAAAAAGCGCGTAAAGATTTTAATTTAATCCAGATTACAAAACCTTATTTAACTGAATTGCAAAAGGTTACTAATGAAACGGTTAATTTAGGCATCGAAGACAAAGCTAAAATTGTCTTCCTTGAGAAATTAGAAAGTACACAGGCAATTCACCTTAATTCTAGCATCGGTGGAAGTATGGACATGTACAGCTCTGCAATGGGAAAAGCAGTACTTTCAACTAAAAGTGCTGATGAACTACAGCATTATTTTGCTACACATGAATTGACGGCCCTTACTAAAAATACAATTACCGATGAAAAGAAGTTGATGCAACAGTTCGAACAAATTAGGAAGCAGGGTTTTTCTGAAGAATGGGGAGAAAACCAGGACGAAGTGGTGTGTGTAGGTGCAAGTATTGTAAAACGGGGAGTTACGTTAGGTGCTTTTAGTGTCAGTATACCAGAATATCGGGTCGACAAAGAAACGTTCGAAGATATTAAACGACTAGTATTTTCCACTAAAAAACAAATTGAAGAAGTTTTATAAAGGCTTGAAAAGCGCTTTCAAAAAAGGTATATTAAGTGTGTGGTAAAAATAAAGAAACTAAGTTTCTTTATAGGAAACGAAAGAAGGGAGCGCTAATGAAAACTGAAAATTTGATTAACACTCAACGATTTTTTAATGATGGTTTGGTCACTAAGACACAACTATCCGAAGCAATCGAGGATGCTTTAGCAATTGTTGACCGAAATATAGATTACTTTGGTGATAAATATCCAACTCCAGCCAGTAAAGATAACGTTTATCCTAAAATGGACAACACGGAATGGACCAATGGCTTTTGGCCGGGCATGCTTTGGTTAGCATATGAATTCACGGATGATAAAAAGTATTTAAATGCTGCAAAACACCATGTAGAGGCTTTTAAAAAAAGAATTGACCAGAATATCATGGTAGATCACCATGATTTAGGATTTTTGTATATTCCCTCGTGCGTAAGTGCATTTAAAATAACTAAAAATGAAAACGCTTACGAAGCTTCAGTTGCAGCTGCTAAGCAGTTACAAACGAGATTCCAAAAGAATGGTGGATTTATTCAGGCTTGGGGAAAAAAAGGCGATGAAAATAATTATCGGCTAATAATTGATGCATTGCTTAATATTCCACTTTTATATTGGGCTGGAGCACAAACGGGTGAAGCGAATTACATAGAGATGGCTGAATCACATTATCGAAATGCGATTAACACGGTGATTAGGGAGGATGGTTCCACGTTTCATACCTATTTCTTTGATAAAAATAGCGGTAAACCGCTGTATGGAGCTACTCACCAAGGATATTCAGATGACTCTAGCTGGGCGAGAGGTCAAGCTTGGGCAGTTTATGGAATTCCACTCCATTATAAATATATTAAAGGTGGATCTGATATAGAAAAGTTCAAACAGGTGACTAACTACTTCATTAATCGTTTACCTGAAGATAACGTACCGTATTGGGACTTGATATTTAATGACGGAGATGACCAACCACGGGATTCTTCTGCAGGGGCAATTGCAGTTTGTGGAATGGCTGAAATGTTAAAGAGTTTACCAGAGGCAGACCCTGACAAATTAGCGTATAAATACGCAATGCATAGCATCATGAGTTCACTGATTGATAATTATCGGCAAGTTAAAGCTTATGGCGGAGCGCCATTATTAAAACATGGTGTTTACTCGTGGCATTCGGGTAAGGGCGTTGATGAAGGAAACACTTGGGGAGATTATTTCTATTTAGAGGCTTTAATGAGATTTTATAAAGATTGGCAATTGTATTGGTAAGAAAGGTAGGAAAATATAATGACAGAACCAAATATTAAGGCAATTCGATTAGATGAAAGATTGATTCACGGCCAAGGGCGTCTATGGATTTCAAACCTAGGAGTTAATTTAGTGATTGTGGCAAATGACGAAGTCGCAAAAAGTAAAATCCAACAAACTTTAATGAAATCATTAATGCCTAATTCAATTGGAGTGCGCTTTTTCTCAATTCAAGAAACGATTGATAAAATTTTTAAAGCCTCACCGAAGCAGTCAATTTTTATCATCGTAAAAAACGCAGAAGATGTCTTAAGGCTTGCGGAAGGCGGTGTTCCGATGAAGGAAGTAAACGTAGGGAACATTCATTTTAAAGAAGGCAAGACTAAATTAACTAATTTTATTTCCGTTGACGAAAATGACGTTAGAGCACTGAAAAAGCTGCAAAGTGATTATGGAGTTGATTTTAATACAAGAACGACACCAATCGGGAATGAAGTTGGTTCAGATTACGACCTAAATGGCTATCTAAAAGCCCATTAATTAGGCTAGGAGGAAAATTAAGATGACTTTTACAATTACACAAGCTCTTTTGGTTGGATTATGGGCTCTCTTTTGCTTTGCGGGCCAAATTTGGGGAAATTACACTAATCGCGCATTGTTCATCTCTCTTGGAGTGGGATTGATTTTAGGAGATCTAAAGACTGCCGTAATTTTTGGGGCAACGGCAGAATTAGCCTTTATGGGTTTCGGAGTTGGCCCTGGAGGTTCAACGCCACCGAACCCATTGGGACCAGGTATTGTGGGAACAATTATGGCAATTTCCATAAAGGGGTTAACGCCTAATGCTGTGTTGACACTTTCGTATCCGTTTGCAATTATTGTTCCGTTTGTAATTACTTTTATTTTTACAATTAATTCTGGATCAATGGAAATGGCGAAAAAGGCTATCTTAGCTGGTAAATACCGTAAATACCAGTGGATGTCAAACTTTACGTTATATGGATTTATGATATTCGCCTTTATCTTCGGGTTTGCAGCCACGTTGAGCACCTCTGCGTTAAGAATCTTCGTTAATGCAATCCCGACCTGGTTGATGAATGGTTTATCAGTAGCTGGGGGATTACTACCAGCAGTTGGTTTTGCACTTATTTTAAGTACGATGATTAAAAAAGAATATATCCCAGCAATAATTTTAGGGTACGTCTGTGTTGCCTATTTAAAGATGCCAGTAATTGGATTGGCTTTTGTTGGTGCAGTACTTGCCTTTAATAATTATTTCAATGGGAAAAAAGCAGTTGATAATACGGAAAATAATCCTGTAGAAGATGGAGGATTTGAAGATGGCATCTAAAACACCAGTTTTAACTAAAAAAGATTACGCAGTTTCTGTACTACGCTCATACTATCTCCAAAATGCTCAAAATTACGGAAATATGCAAGGGACGGGGATGCTAAAGACAATTTGGCCCCAGTTACGGAAAATATACAAAGACGATGAAAATGAATTTCGCCGAGTAGCAGTCTCTAATTTGGAATTTTACAATACGAATCCGCAACCATATCCATTCGTTTCAAGTTTGATGTTAGCAATGTATGATAGTGGCCAAGACGAAGATGATGTTCGTGCGGTTAAGATGGCATTAATGGGGCCACTAGCAGGAATTGGTGATGCGTTGTCTCAATTTGCTTTAGCTCCATTGTTCTCAACAATCTTTGCTTCCCTCGCATTAGAAGGAATGACGTTTGCGCCACTGCTCTTCATTGCTTGTTTAGTAGCAATTACCTTTGGAGTACGTTGTTTAATGGGGTATCTAGGTTATAAAGTTGGGACCAGCATTATTGAAACACTAAGTGATCAAATGGCAGCAATTGCTGATATTGCAACTACAATTGGTTTAACAGTCATCGCAGGCTTATCAGTTTCCTTTGTTAAAGTTAACCTGGCATTGCAATATACAACTTCAATTAAGGGTAAAACGCAAGTAGTAGCTATCCAAAGTTTTCTGGATAAGATTATGCCATACATGTTACCAGTAATTTTGATTTACTTTGTTTATTGGTTGATTACTAAGAAAAAATGGACTGTGTACAAAATTATTTTATTGTTGCTTGTGTTAGGGATTGCTTTGTCAGCAGTTGGATTACTAAAACCATAGAATTAATTTGCAGTAGAGAAGGGAATTGTTTTTTATGAAATACGACGTTTGTATAGTAGGACACGGTGATTTTCCAGATGGCGTTGAATCAGCAATGCAGCTGCTGGTGGGTTGTCAGGGAGACATTACCCGGTTTAATTTAAATAAGGAAACAACCCATGAGCAGTTTCATGACGATGTTAAAAAATATTTGGCAACGCACTCGAATGTGATTGTTTTTGCGGATATGACTGGTGGAGCACCTTATCAAATTACGGCAGAGATAATCCTGAACTCGTCAGCAAAGAATCAGTATATCTTATCGAGTGTTTCAATGAACGTAGTGTTAGATATTTACTTGAAAAATAGTATGGATCAACTTACTCCAGATAATATAGTCGAAACTTTTGAGCACGTAATTGCTGAATCAAATGCACTAACGATGATTACCCCAAGTGAAACTAACTTTGAGGAAGACAAAATAGAAGAAGGATATATTTAATGAACTATCTAATTGTTGCAGCTTTACTAGTAGTTTTAGTTGTATATTTAGTATTAATTCCACTTGCTAAACGAAAAAATATGAAAAGTGCTCAAACTAAATTAGAAAATTTTTATAACAGCTTGAGAATGGGAGATTTAGTGATTTTGTCAGATGGTATTAAGGGGAAAATTATGGCTTTAGATGGCGAATTTTACCAAGTTCAAATCGCAAATAATGTAGTGGTAGAAATTAATAAATTTGGGATTGTTAACAAAGTAGGAGAACGTAAATGAATTGGACTCTCATCCAAAGTTTATCCAAAAATAATGTGTTTGCTCATCATGAAGATTATTTAAAAAATGCGGAATACTTATTAGCTGATGAGTTTCTTTTCCAGAATGTATATAATATGGAACCATCACCCCAGAAATACAAGCTAATCGATTGGCAGACATCACCAAATGGAGATCCAGAATGGTTATTTGTACTTAAAAGGCAGGAATATTTACAAGATTTAGTATACGCATATTTAGTTACTGACAAGATTAAATATTTGAAAAAAGCCAAATATTATATTTTTGCTTGGATAAAAAACAATTACGATATTACTAGCGTTAGATATTCTACATGGCGAACGATCGATACGGGAATTCGACTTCTAAATTGGGCACCTACAGTCGATCTTTTGAAAAAACGACATTTATTAACTACGAAAGAGTTAAAGAAATTAGGCGAGGTAGTCAATGAACAGGCTCAATATTTGGAAAACCATTATATTGAGAAATATGATTTGAGTAATTGGGGAGTACTAATAACTACTGGCATTCTAACTTTTGATGCTGTAAATTTAAGGATGATTAACGAAGAAAAGGTTGACTGGGCTAAATCAAAGTTTACTATCCAAATGCGTGTACAAGTGGACAGTGAAGGAATACACTGGGAGCAGTCTCCCTTATATTTCGTAGAAGTGTTTAGAAGTGCTTTATGTGTTTATGGTGCATATCAATCAGCACAAATACCTTTAAAATCAGAGATAAAGAAAATCTTAGTAAAAATGCTACAGGCTTTTGAATACCAAATATTGCCAGATGGTAAATTATTACAACAAGGTGATACCGATACAATTCCGGTTAGAGATTTATTTAATTCAGCATGGAATATTTTAAAAAATAAGAATATTGGAAAAAAGTTTGATTTTTTAACTTCAATGTTTGATTTTCGTTTGAAAGCCACACAAAAATCTTTAGAAACAAGACCCTTTTTTGATGGATTTATTTCCGGAAATTTTGTTAATAAAGAAAGTAAAAACTATTTACATCTTTTTAATGGAAATCTTGGTAGCGGTCATGGCCACGCTGCAAATGGGCACGTTGATGTTACAATTGGCGGGGAAAACCTATTGATTGATCCGGGAAGATACACATACGTTAATTCTTCGATTAGACGACTTTTAAAGTCAGGAAGTGCGCATAACGTGCTATTAGTTGACGATCAGTATCCTGTTGTACCTAAAGATTCTTGGAAATTTAAAGAAGTTGCAATTCCAATTGGAAATGAAGTTAGGCATCTTAAAAATATTGATGCGTATAAAATGGTAACTTTAAACGCAAAGAATGAAATTTATCGTGCGCGATATGTTGTTTGGCTGAAAGATCAAGAAACTACGGTGATTATTGATGCTCTTAGAGCGTACGGGAAACATCGAGCAACGAGTAATTGGATCCTGGGTGAGCAAATCAAACCCAAGCAAATTGATAGTAATAATGTTGCTTTAAATGGACAGAAAAATTTGTATAATTTCTTTACAGCTGCTGGAAACGTTCTTCAAATTGACGAGCAAGTTTTCTCACCAAGGTACAATGAAAAGGAAAGTACGACTAAGCTAAGTGTAAGTCGGAATTTTACAGATTATTACATCAATTTTACCGTCATAGGCAAAATAAAAAATGCACAAAAAATAGCCGTTAAACAAGCTGGTACAGAGCAAAAAGTCCCGGCAGAGCGGGGGTATGCTTTTAAAATATCCGATGAAAATAACGAAATCACTTTTGTGCTGCAACATCTAAATACGTTTGTCGGTAACAAATTATATTACGTAGATGAAATTCCAACGTACGGTGAGTTGAATTTGATTATTGAACGTAAAAGTTTCAGAGTATTTTAAGTATATAGATTTCTACAAAGTTAACTATCAATTCGTATAGACG
>PPYE01233215.1_pt1 | contig 35508 bp, 30 predicted proteins | sample 1559881 | NCBI WGS metagenome assembly PPYE01 (sample SAMN08240022, study PRJNA423297) | Human gut metagenome, whole genome shotgun sequencing project.
CTGATAGAAACAGAAGCCACTGGAGCACCTCAAAAACACCATCATACACTAAATCAGTAAGTTGGCAGCATCACCGGATTTTCCCATCAACGGTAATTTTGTCACTGCACGACCGACATTTCCGGCCTGTTTTCCTAAATGAACTCTTTCGGCAGCACCATATTTTTCGACAACGGTAATAAGATGTTCACACACCGTTGACTTGCCTGAACCATCGCTACCAATAACGGCAATTAATGGAGGTGTTATTGACTGCATGAATATATCCTTTAATTTAAATATCCATTAAAAATATTTATTTGGTTAATATGTTTTTATGAAAGCGTAATTCAGGTCAATGTCACAATTAACCATTGTCACAATAAGGTTGAACGGATATTCTGAGCACGGACCACGTAATATTCAATACATTATTTACTGCCGGGTTTTTCGTGAATCAACGTAATATGTCAATAATTAATTCCACGCCAGTGCGTGTTATTGCCATTGTAGGATGTGATGGTTCAGGTAAATCGACCCTCACGGCAAGCCTGGTAAATGAACTGGCAGCAAGAATGCCAACAGAACACATTTATCTCGGGCAATCGTCCGGGCGAATTGGCGAATGGATTTCACAGCTCCCTGTTATTGGCGCACCTTTTGGGCGTTATCTGCGAAGTAAAGCGGCACATGTGCACGAAAAGCCCTCAACACCGCCTGGCAATATTACTGCACTGGTTATCTATCTGCTTTCCTGCTGGCGGGCGTACAAGTTTCGCAAAATGTTGTGTAAAAGCCAGCAAGGCTTTCTGCTCATCACCGACCGCTACCCGCAGGTTGAAGTGCCGGGGTTTCGCTTTGATGGCCCGCAATTGGCAAAAACCACGGGCGGTAACGGTTGGATAAAAATGTTAAGGCAGCGCGAGCTGAAGCTGTACCAATGGATGGCATCTTATTTGCCCGTATTGTTGATTCGTCTTGGCATTGATGAACAAACCGCGTTTGCGCGTAAACCTGACCACCAACTGGCAGCGTTACAGGAAAAAATCGCCGTTACGCCGCAACTGACATTCAATGGCGCAAAGATCCTTGAACTGGATGGGCGACACCCCGCCGATGAAATTCTGCAAGCGTCACTACGCGCAATTCACGCTGCGCTTTCCTGATCACCAAAATGGATAGGGGATGATTTAACGAATGGATGCACTACAAACTCAAACTGTTAATAGTACAACCGCGCCGCAGCCCAACTACATTCCGGGGCTGATTGCGGTGGTCGGGTGTGATGGCACCGGTAAATCCACACTGACCACCGACCTGGTGAAATCGCTGCAACAACACTGGCAAACCGAGCGGCGCTATCTGGGGCTGCTCTCCGGCGAAGACGGCGACAAAATCAAACGATTGCCGTTGGTTGGCGTCTGGCTGGAACGGCGACTGGCGGCCAAATCCTCGAAAACCCAAAGCATGAAAACCAAATCTCCGGCGCTATGGGCGGCGGTGATTATGTACTGCTTCTCGCTGCGAAGAATGGCGAATCTACGCAAGGTTCAGCGACTGGCGCAAAGTGGCGTTCTGGTGGTCAGCGATCGCTTCCCGCAGGCTGAAATTTCGGGCTTTTATTATGATGGACCGGGGATTGGCGTCGAACGTGCGACCGGGAAAATCAGCATGTTTCTGGCGCAGCGCGAACGGCGTTTATACCAACAAATGGCGCAATATCGCCCGGAATTAATTATTCGCCTGGGCATTGATATTGAGACTGCCATCTCCCGCAAGCCTGACCATGACTATGCCGAGCTGCAGGACAAAATCGGTGTCATGTCGAAGATTGGCTATAACGGCACAAAAATTCTTGAGATTGATTCCAGAGCGCCCTACAGCGAAGTGCTGGAACAGGCACAGAAGGCGGTTTCTCTGGTTGCCATCGTTTCTGACCGCCGAAGTTTAACTTAAGGCTGGCGGGATACTTTTTACTATCAACGATAAGGTCAGGCTGAATTGGCGGGTTTTAACATCAAACATTGGTTTGCAGATGGCGCGTTTCGCACCATTATTCGCAATAGCGCCTGGTTAGGCTCCAGTAATGTCGTGAGCGCCTTGCTGGGTCTGTTGGCGCTCTCGTGTGCCGGTAAAGGGATGACGCCCGCCATGTTTGGCGTACTGGTGATTGTGCAATCGTACGCCAAGTCGATCAGCGATTTTATTAAGTTTCAGACATGGCAACTGGTGGTTCAGTACGGAACACCAGCATTAACCAACAATAATCCGCAGCAATTCCGCAATGTCGTCTCATTTTCCTTCTCGCTGGATATCGTCAGCGGCGCGGTGGCGATTGTCGGTGGCATTGCCTTACTGCCATTCCTTTCCCATTCATTAGGTCTGGATGACCAAAGTTTTTGGCTGGCAGCGCTCTATTGCACGCTCATTCCTTCAATAGCTTCCTCCACGCCGACCGGCATTCTGCGTGCGGTAGATCGCTTCGATTTAATTGCTGTACAGCAGGCGACGAAACCTTTTCTGCGCGCAGCGGGGAGCGTCGTAGCCTGGTATTTTGACTTTGGTTTTGCGGGTTTTGTTATTGCCTGGTACGTGTCGAATCTGGTTGGCGGCACCATGTACTGGTGGTTTGCCGCGCGCGAATTACGCCGCCGAAATATCCATAACGCCTTCAAATTGAATCTGTTTGAGTCTGCCCGACACATTAAAGGCGCGTGGAGTTTTGTCTGGTCAACCAACATTGCCCACTCCATCTGGTCGGCGCGTAACTCGTGCAGCACAGTGTTGGTGGGGATCGTGTTAGGACCCGCTGCCGCCGGGTTATTTAAAATCGCCATGACATTCTTCGACGCCGCCGGAACGCCAGCGGGTTTGCTGGGTAAAAGTTTTTACCCAGAGGTGATGCGTTTAGATCCGCGCACCACCAGACCGTGGTTGTTAGGTGTGAAGTCCGGTTTACTGGCGGGCGGAATCGGTATTCTGGTGGCGCTCGCGGTGTTGATCGTCGGCAAGCCGCTCATTTCGCTGGTGTTTGGCGTTAAGTATCTCGAAGCGTATGACCTGATTCAGGTGATGCTGGGCGCAATTGTGATTTCGATGCTGGGCTTCCCTCAGGAGTCATTGCTATTGATGGCGGGAAAACAGCGCGCTTTTCTCGTGGCGCAAACCATCGCCTCAATCGGCTACATCGTATTGCTGTTCATGTTCTGTCATCTGTTTGGTGTGCTGGGAGCAGCGTTTGCTTACTTCGGTGGGCAATGTCTGGACGTGGCGCTCTCGTTAATTCCAACCTTAAAGGCATTTTTTCAGCGCCATTCCTTGCTTTATAACGCAGCCGGAGAGAAATCCTGATGATGAGAAAATATTTCCCGCTTGAGGCGAGCGAGCGTCTATTTGTTGCGATTGAAGAAGATGATGTCGTTGATGCACAGGTTAGTTTGCCGCCGACTATTGCACTAAGTTGTACCACCGAAATCATTCATGATAATTACGCGTTATGCCTGCAATTCTGGCTCAATGGCGTTGATCGTCAGGAGTTACTGCGTTTAGTTCGCAAACAAGCCAAAGGCGATGAGCTGACTGCTGATGAGCGCAAACAATTTAAATACATGCGAGCGCGCTACAAGCACCTGCGTTTTGCGCAACGGCTGTATTTAAAGAAGCATCAGGCCGGATTTTTATTCGGCAAAACGACCGTTTTTCTGGGGCGTTTTCAGGACGGCTTTCGTAACGGTAAGAAAAATATTGTGTCGTATTACGGCAACCTGTTACGGATTTATTTAAGCTCTCCGGTCTGGTCGTTGGTGAACTATTCATTACGCCATAGCCAGTTAGAAAGCGTAAGCAGTTTTATTGCCTATCGGCAAAAGCAAATGCATACCCTGAAAGAGATTATTGCCAAACCGCGACTAACCGGTAGGGAATTTCATGATGTGCGAAAAATCATCAGCCAGCAGGTTTCTTATTACGACACCTTAAGATCGCTTGATCCTGAAAATAAAGAGGCGTTACAGATATCCCGCTTCCTCGCCGCCATTAATGGCCTGATGGGAGATAAACACGACGACATGGTGGCGGATGATATGGAAAACCGCCAGTCGTATGATGCACCGGTGGCGCTGGATAGCGATATTCGTCAGCGCTTAGAGCTGCTGATTTCGCGTTTTCCGCTATAGCCGGAGCAATGATGTCATCTCGTTTGATTATTGCGTTGATTATCATGCTCTTAGCCCCGGGTGTGCAGGCACACAATTTCGTCACTGGCAAAACGGTTACCCCTGTTTATATCCAGGAAGGCGGCGAGCTGCTTCTGAATAGCGACGACGAAATTCACTACCAAAAGTGGAACAGCACACAATTAGCGGGAAAAGTCCGCATTATTCAGTATATCGCCGGGCGTAAGTCGGCGAAGAAAAAGAACTCACTGTTAATTAAAGCGGTTGAAGCGGCAAACTTTCCGCAGGATCGTTTTCAGCCCACCACCATTGTGAACACCGATGATGCCATCTTTGGTACTGGCTATTTTGTTGTTGGCAAAATCGAAAAAAATAAACGCCGCTATCCGTGGGCGCAATTCGTTATTGACGGCAATGGACAGGGACGCGTTGCCTGGCGCTTGCCGGAGCAGAGTTCAACCATTCTGGTGCTGAATAAAGCCGGGCAAATTCAGTGGGCAAAGGACGGCAGCCTGACGCCGGAAGAGGTAGATCATGTCATTGCGTTGGCGCAGAAACTGATCAATGAATAAAAAACTCAAAGGATTGAGGGCGTTAGTGAGATGAAGCTGGTTGAACACTACATCATGCGTGGTACGCGCCGTCTGGTGCTGATTATCGTCGGTTTTCTGATCTTTATTTTCGCCAGCTACTCCGCACAGCGTTATCTGACCGAAGCGGCAAATGGGACATTAGCTCTTGATGTTGTGCTGGATATCGTTTTCTACAAAGTACTGATTGCACTGGAGATGTTGTTACCTGTTGGTCTGTATGTGTCAGTTGGCGTGACGCTAGGGCAGATGTATACCGACTCGGAAATTACCGCTATCTCTGCGGCGGGGGGCAGTCCGGGACGCTTGTACAAAGCCGTTCTTTATCTGGCGATACCGCTAAGTATTTTTGTCACCCTTCTGTCGATGTATGGTCGTCCGTGGGCTTATGCGCAGATTTATCAACTGGAGCAGCAGTCGCAGTCGGAGCTGGATGTTCGCCAGTTGCGGGCAAAGAAATTTAACACTAACGATAACGGACGAATGATCCTTTCGCAGACGGTTGATCAGGATAATAATCGCCTGACTGACGCGCTGATTTATACTTCTACTGCCAATCGAACCCGCATTTTCCGCGCCCGTTCGGTTGATGTGGTTGACCCATCACCCGAGAAACCGACCGTTATGTTGCACAACGGCACTGCCTATCTTATCGATCATCAGGGGCGTGATGACAACGAACAGATCTACCGTAATCTGCAATTACATCTGAATCCGCTGGATCAAAGCCCTAACGTCAAACGCAAAGCGAAATCGGTCACGGAGCTGGCGCGCTCCGTCTTTCCAGCCGATCATGCCGAACTGCAATGGCGGCAAAGCCGTGGCCTGACCGCATTGTTGATGGCGCTGCTGGCCATTTCATTAAGTCGGGTAAAACCGCGGCAAGGGCGATTTTCAACGTTATTGCCACTGACGTTGCTGTTTATTGCCATTTTTTATGGCGGTGACGTCTGCCGTACGCTGGTGGCTAACGGCGCGATTCCCCTCATTCCTGGTTTGTGGTTAGTACCCGGACTCATGCTAATGGGCCTGCTGATGCTGGTCGCACGCGACTTCTCTTTGCTGCAGAAATTTTCCCGATGAATGTTTTCAGCCGCTATTTAATCCGTCATCTCTTTCTCGGTTTTGCCGCCGCCGCAGGGCTATTGCTGCCGCTTTTTACCACCTTCAACCTGATTAACGAACTGGATGATGTCAGCCCGGGCGGTTATCGCTGGACTCAGGCGGTGCTGGTGGTGCTAATGACCTTACCGCGCACACTGGTCGAACTTTCGCCATTTATCGCCTTATTGGGAGGGATTGTCGGCCTGGGGCAGTTATCGAAAAACAGTGAGCTTACCGCCATTCGCAGCATGGGGTTTTCTATCTTCCGTATTGCACTGGTGGCGCTGGTTGCAGGGATATTGTGGACTGTTTCGTTAGGCGCGATAGATGAGTGGGTAGCGTCGCCATTACAGCAACAGGCGTTGCAAATCAAATCGACCGCCACCGCGTTGGGGGAGGACGATGACATTACCGGCAATATGCTGTGGGCCAGGCGTGGTAATGAATTTGTGACGGTGAAATCGCTGAACGAGCAGGGCCAGCCGGTGGGCGTGGAGATTTTTCATTATCGCGACGATCTCTCGCTCGAATCCTACATTTATGCACGCAGTGCCACCATTGAAGACGACAAAACGTGGATCCTGCATGGTGTGAATCATAAAAAATGGCTGAATGGCAAAGAAACGCTGGAAACATTAGATAATCTTGCCTGGCAATCGGCCTTCACCAGTATGGATCTTGAAGAGTTATCAATGCCGGGCAATACTTTTTCTGTCCGTCAGCTTAATCATTACATCCATTATTTGCAGGAAACCGGGCAACCCAGCAGCGAATACCGCCTTGCACTGTGGGAAAAACTGGGGCAACCCATCCTGACCCTGGCGATGATTTTGCTGGCTGTGCCGTTTACCTTTAGCGCCCCGCGCTCGCCAGGGATGGGTAGCCGTCTCGCTGTAGGTGTCATCGTTGGCTTACTCACCTGGATCAGCTATCAAATCATGGTCAATCTGGGATTGCTATTTGCGTTGAGCGCACCTGTTACCGCGCTCGGTTTACCGATAGCGTTTGTGCTGGTGGCGTTGAGCCTGGTGTATTGGTATGACAGACAACATTAAACCCGCCGTGGCGCAACACCACGGCGGGCTCACATTACTGCTTCAGAGTAGCAAATGCCTGAATGATGGCATCGATTTGCTCACGACTGTGAGCAGCGTTTACGCTACAGCGCAGCAGCGTGATGCCTGCAGGCGCGGCAGGTGGCAGGATAAGATTCACATAAACGCCCAGCGAAATAAGCTCGCGCCAGATGCGTAAACCGTCCTCTTTCGAACCGATTATTACCGGCACTACCGGGCTAATATGTGAACTTAACTCATAACCCAGTTTTTGCAGACCGTCATACAGATGGTTGGCATTATCCATCAGCTTTTGCCGCAGCTCTGGTTGTGTGGCAATAGTTCTTAACGACGAGCGCACGGTCGCAATGCAGGACGGAGAAGGAGAGGCGGTAAAAATATACGGGCGGCTGCCGTAGCGCAGCACTTCCATCGCTTCCGAACCGACAGCAAAACCGCCAATCGAGGCCAGACTTTTACTGAAGGTGCCAACGATAATATCCACATCATCTTCAACGCCGACAGCTTCAGCCAGTCCGCGCCCCGTTGCGCCTAACACGCCAAACGAATGCGCTTCATCGACAATCAAATAACCACCGAGACGACGTTTGATATCAACAATTTCCGCTAACGGCGCAACGTCACCGAGCATGCTGTAGATACCCTCAACGATGATAATCGCCTCTTTCGCCCGTTCACCGAGGCGAACCATGCGCCGTTCCAGATCTTTAGCATCGTTATGGCGGAAACGAATAATTTCCGCGCCACCGAGAGAACAGGCGTCATAAATACTGGCGTGGCTGTCGGCATCCAGTAACACCACGGCGTTATGGTCGGCAAGTGCGCTGATGACGCCTAAATTAGCGGTATAACCGGTTGAAAAAACGATAGCGGTAGGGCGATTGAAAAACTCGGCAATCTCTTTCTCTAACGCCAGGTGCGGCGCATAACTGCCGTTTGCCATACGAGAACCGGTGGTGCCGGTACCTTGGGCCGCTAAGGAAGGTGCGAATAAGTCCGAGATGTGAGATCATCGTGTTGTAACCTGAACCCAGAATGAGTAACCGGATGAGCCAGCAACTGACTTTTGCCGACAGTGAGTTTTCCAGTAAACGCCGCCAGACCCGCAAAGAAGTTTTCCTTGGCAGAATGGATGACTTGCTTCCCTGGGACAAATTACTTGGCGTTATCGAGCCTGTGTATCCCAAGGCCGGTAATGGTCGCAGGCCCTATCCGCTGGAAACCATGCTGCGTATTCACTGCATGCAGCAATGGTACAACCTGAGCGATGAGGCCATGGAAGATGCCCTCTATGAAATCGCCTCCATGCGCCAATTTGCTCGCCTGTCACTGGATAAAGCCATTCCAGACCGCACTACCATCATGAATTTCCGGCATTTGCTGGAGCAGCATGAACTGGCCCGCAAAATCTTCAGTACCGTTAATCACTGGCTAGCAGAGTGTGGCGTTCTAATGACCCAGGGCACCTTGGTGGATGCCACCATCATTCAAGCCCCCAGCTCTACCAAAAACAAACACAACAGCCGTGATGAAGACATGCACCAGACCAAGAAAGGTAACCAGTGGTACTTCGGCATGAAAGCGCACATTGGCGTGGACGCCAAAAGTGGCCTGACCCACAGTCTGGTGACCACGGCGGCTAACGAGCACGACCTCAATCAGGTTGGCAAGTTACTGCATGGCGATGAAGAATTTATCTCAGCCGATGCTGGTTATCAGGGGGCCGAAAAGCGCGATGAGCTCAGCGATGTCAGCGCAGACTGGCTTATCGCCAAGCGTCCCGGCAAAGTGAATGCATTGAAGCAACACCCGCGCAAGAACAAGCTGGCCATCCGTTACGAATACCTGAAAGCGAGTATCCGAGCGAAGGTTGAGCATCCATTTCGGATAGTAAAATGTCAGTTTGGTTTCGTCAAAGCCAGGTACAAGGGGCTGGCTAAAAATGACAGTCAACTGGCGATGTTATTCACCCTGGCGAACCTGGTTCGAGTTGACCAATTGATACGGGCACAGGCGAGATCTACCTGAAATGAGGAAATTGGCCTGAAACAGGGCCAAAATCAGCCACGAAGAGACGATTTTGGGCTGAAAATTGGAAAATTGAGCCACAGGACGTCGATAAAGGACGGTTTGGGGCGTCATATCGGGAGCTGCGGACCACTTAATCGCAACTTCCCTAACGCGGCCTGACCTTCGCTGATGGCATCATGATTAAAGGTTAAACCGAGATAATTATTGGTCCCGGCCAGAATCACTTTTTTATTGCCGATCCGGCCTTCGGTGGCGGAATACACTTCATCAATACAGGTGCCAAACGGTGTTAACCCGTTGTCACTAAATTGCAGTCGCTCGCCAGCAAGGCGCGCATATTTATCGTATAGCCCCATTATTTATTCTCCAGCCATGGAAGTAGAGTTTCCATTAATTGCGCAGGGGTTTTGACATCCAGCAGAATATTAATAGGAATGGAAATATCGAATCTGTCTTCCAGCATCATTAAGAGATCCATCACTTTGATCGACTCCAGGCCAAGATCGTTGACGAGATCGCTGTCGGGCTTAATTTCCACACCGTTTTCGACCAAATCCTGTAAACAGGAAAGGATGTAATCCATTACTATTTCACGATTTACCATAGAAACGTTAACACACCTTTAAACAAGACAATCAAAATAGCCCGTTGCGTAATGCGTGTTCCAGGCTAATCCCGGGAAACCAATTAATATCTTCAGAAATACGGTTATTACTTGCCGACCAGTCGGCGTGGGTTAATTCACGAATTTTCGAGCGGGTCAGCATAGGTTCTTTACCTGCCAGGCGACTCAACGCGGTACTGATATCCGCAAGGCCGGTGAGTACCGGCAGAGGAATGCCAACCATTCGCACGGAACCGCAACGGGCGTCGGCGGCAAGTTGCTGTACGCGTTGCCAGTCATAGCCGCCGGCGACGCCATCGCATAATTCATAGGTTTGCGTCTGTATAGTTTCGGCGCTTAACCACTGACCCACTGCTTGCGCGAAATCGGTGACGTGCAGAAAAGAGAGCTGTGTATCTGGCGCACCAAGTCGTGGCAGCAGGCCGCGCAGCATCCAGTCAAACAGCGGTTTTAACTCTTTATCGCCGGGACCATACACGGCTGTCGGGCGAAAAACGCCCAGCGTAATTTCGTCCGCCATTGCTGCCAGTCGTTGCTCGGCGACGTATTTGGATTTTGCATACCAGGAGAGCTCGGGATGGCGCGCCGCCAGCGAAGAGATAAACAGAAAACGTTGGCAAAAGCCGCTCTCTTTTGCTGCTTGCATCAGGCGCAGGCTGCCGTCAACGTTACAGCGGGTGAAAATCTCTTCTTTGTGCCCGCGCACTTGCCCGGCGCAATGGACCACTACGCTGGCTCCGGCAACCAGCTCGCTAAGTGAATGAGTATCTTCCAGCGAACCGCGCACCCAGGTGAGATTATCATTGACGTGAGCGCGGGCAGTACGCGTCAATGCGCGAACGTGAAAGCCGCGGGCGAGCAGGTTATCGATAATATATTTACCGATAAACCCGGTAGCGCCCGTCACCGCGACAGTTTGATTCATGCCAGGGATTCCTGCACATTAAGACTGGCAGCATAAGCCTTCTGATAACGTTTTTTCGCTTCCGCACGGGCAGGCTTGCCGGAGGACGTTCGGGGAATACTGTGGGGCGGCAACAGATCGATAGCCGCGGTCACGCCAAATTCGCTTTGGATCCGTGCCGCCAGCGCGTGGATAAGCTGCCCGCGACGTTCTTCGTCGCTGATCCGACACTGGATCTGCAAAATGATTTTTTCCTGGGCGGTAACAAAAGCAATCGCATCGCCAGAATGAATTTCCGGTTCCTGTTCCGCTATATATTCAATATCCTGCGGCCAGATATTACGGCCACGAATAATAATCAGATCTTTAATGCGTCCGGTGACATACAGATAACCGTCCAGCAGATAACCGAGGTCGCCGGTGTCTAACCAGCCCGTCGCGGCAATCTCGTCTTGCGAAGCCTGGTCGCCAAAGTAACCGCTCATCAGACTGGGACCGGAGATGCAAATATGGCCTACCACACGTTCCGCGACCGGCATACCTGCTTCATTGCGGATTTCAATACCATGTTCCGGCAACGCTTTGCCGCAGTTGACGAAAGTCGATACGGCGCGTGTCTCTGCACCCGGCGCGACGGCTTTACCCTGATATTCGAGGATGTCGCGATCCACTTCGTTAACCACAACCCCGGAGGCTTCATCAGAGAAGCTGACAGCCAGCGCATTTTCTGCCAGTCCGTAGCACGGCATGAAAGTTTTATTGTCAAAGTTAACCTGACGGAAACATTCAGCGAATTGATGGAGTTGTTCTGCGGAGATGGGTTCTGCACCAATACCAGCGACGCGCCAGCAGGAAAGATCCAGTTCAGCGAGATCTTTTTCATTCACGCGGCGCTGGCACAATTCATAGCCAAACGGCGGCGCAACGGAAACGGTGCCGCGATTTTTACTGATCAATTTAAGCCATTGCAGAGGACGCATGGCAAAATCCTGAGTGCGCAAATAATCTACTGAAAGCTGCGTGGCGACGGGGGTCAGGAGAAAGCCGACCAGTCCCATATCATGGTAGAAAGGCAGCCAGGAGACGCAGCGGTCGCCAGGGCGTAATTTAATGCCGTCGTGGCTTATAGCACGTAGATTAGCCATCACTTCGCGATGGGTGATAATGACGCCACGGGGAAAACGGGTGCTGCCGGAGGTGTACTGGAGGTAGGCGATATCGTTCGGAACTGGACGCTGGAGCGCAACATCGGCTTCCGGTAATGCCTTAAACCAGGCGTGGCTTAAAACATGTAATTCGGGGTTGTCATGCGTCGCGGCATTGACCAGTGGCAACCACTCATCACCAGTGATAATGGCTGCGGGCTGGCAACTTGCCAGTAAACCCTGCAATTTGGCGCTCCAGGAATCCCGCTGACCAACGCCCATTGGAATCGCCAACGGGACGGCGACTAAGCCGGCATACTGGCAGGCAAAAAAAGCCTCTACGAACCCGCTACTTGTTTCGGCAATCAGTGCCACGCGATCGCCTTTTTTCAGGTTCAGCGATAACAACCGCTTCGCACCAGCTTCGGCACGTGCTTTTAACGTCTGATATTCCAGTTGATCTTCAAGTTGGCAACGTCTGTCATAAAAATTCATTCCGGCGCTACTCAGAGCGGCGTAGTCCAAAGCATCAACCAGCGTTGGAAAATCGGCATAGCGCATAGGTAGGGAATGCGTAAAGATTTTATTAGACATATACACCACGAAAAAATTGGATATCCAAAATAAAATGACAATAATGCGGTGGATTATATAGGCATAAAAGATAAATGAGATAGTATTTTCATCAGTGTGAAAATGAACATTGATTTAAATAATGAGTTTGAGTTTTTTTGTTTTTATTGTGAATGATATTTAATTTATGAATATATTAAGAAGAAGCCTTGTCCGGTCGCCTTAAATCGACAAAAGGCATTGTGGCGCTTCTGTGTAGTCTCTGACCTTATCGTAATCATTAATAAATACTATTTATTCGTCGTTTGTATTCATTGGGTTGATTATTAAGGTGCCGTTCGTTGCTGTTGCAACCTGTTTGTCACCGTTAATTATTTGTTACCCACAGAACAGAACTATGGAATGCGATCTGCTGATGATTAAAATTGAAAAAGTAATTAATAAAAATGACCTTAAGGCATTTATCGCTTTTCCGTCATCACTTTATCCCGACGATCCAAACTGGATACCCCCTTTATTCATTGAACGCAACGAGCATTTGTCTGCGAAAAATCCGGGGACGGACCATATCATCTGGCAGGCGTGGGTGGCAAAAAAAGCGGGGCAGATAGTTGGGCGTATTACCGCGCAAATAGATACCTTGCACCGCGAGCGTTACGGCAAAGATACCGGTCATTTCGGCATGATTGACGCCATTGATGATCCGCAGGTTTTTGCCGCGTTGTTTGGCGCAGCGGAAGCGTGGTTGAAGTCACAAGGTGCAAGTAAGATCAGCGGGCCTTTCAGCCTGAATATCAATCAGGAAAGCGGATTACTGATTGAAGGTTTTGACACACCACCCTGTGCGATGATGCCACACGGCAAACCGTGGTATGCCGCGCATATTGAACAACTGGGTTATCACAAAGGCATTGATTTACTGGCGTGGTGGATGCAGCGAACCGATCTCACTTTCTCTCCGGCGCTAAAAAAACTGATGGATCAGGTGCGCAAAAAGGTGACCATTCGCTGCATCAATCGTCAGCGGTTTGCCGAAGAGATGCAGATCCTGCGTGAGATTTTCAACTCTGGCTGGCAGCACAACTGGGGATTTGTGCCGTTTACCGAACATGAATTCGCGACCATGGGCGATCAACTTAAATATCTGGTGCCGGACGATATGATCTATATCGCTGAGATTGATTCTGCACCCTGCGCGTTTATTGTCGGCTTGCCGAACATCAACGAGGCGATTGCCGATCTGAACGGATCGCTCTTTCCCTTCGGCTGGGCAAAATTGCTGTGGCGTTTGAAAGTCAGCGGTGTGCGAACTGCGCGAGTACCGCTGATGGGCGTGCGCGACGAGTATCAGTTCAGCCGCATCGGCCCGGTGATTGCGCTGTTATTGATTGAAGCCTTACGCGATCCGTTTGCCCGCCGGAAGATCGATGCGCTGGAGATGTCATGGATCCTCGAAACCAATACAGGCATGAATAACATGCTGGAACGCATTGGGGCGGAGCCGTACAAGCGTTACCGATTGTATGAAAAGCAGATTTAATACCAGCTAACTCAGGTTCATCTCCAGCGGCACCGCCGAGCGAATCAAATGGTGGCCTTCCAGCTCGATATCGTGGAGATTCTTTTTCACGGTCCGCACATGATCGCGTGCTGCGCGCTGGGCGACGTGCGGCAGCCGCTGCAACACCGCGTTGTAGATCCGCGCATGCTGGCGATCGATCTGCTTTTTTTGCTGTGGTCGATGGTAGAGATTATTTACGCTGGCAAACACTGAATTAAACATCAGATCGGTCAATGATTGCAGCGTAAACACCAGCACCTGATTGTGAGAAGCCTGACAAATGGCGAGATGGAAAGCGTGATCCAACTGCGCATGTTCGATCAGCGAAATCTCTTTGTTGTTCTCACTGGCGGCGAGCATTTTTTCATAACAGCGGGTTATCACAACAAAATCAGCCTGCGTTCCCAGCGTTGCCGCCAGCCTTGCCGATTCGCCCTCCAGTAATGCGCGAACGTCGAGCAGATCGTACAGCGTTCGCGGCTGCGTACTGAACAGATGGATCAGCGGGCTGGTGTCCTGCACCCGATTAAGCCGTGCGACACGAGAATCGCGACCCTGCGCCGTTTCAATAATCCCGCGCCCGCGCAGCACGGTCAGCCCTTCACGCAGTGCGGAGCGTGAGAAGCCGAGCTTTTCACACAGTCGACGTTCCGAGGGAAGCGGCTGACCGACCTTCAGTACGCCGTCGATAATTAACCGTTCGATACTCTCTGCAACCACTTCGCAAATAGGGCGACGTTCATCTTTCATTCCCGGACCTCGTGCACAGGTAGGACCAATTTTTCTGTTCTTAACTCGCAAAACACGCACATCACGTAAGTGATTATGTTACATCAATTTAACATTGAGTTAACCAAGACAAGGTCACAGAGCTGGAAAAAAAATGGTCTGACCGGTAGCTAAAGAGATAGACGAAAACGAAAAGCCCGCTTAATAACTGTTCACAGAAGCAGCGCGCAAAAATCAGCTGCCACACAACACAACAAAGCGAAGCCTACTCATGAGCATCTTGTACGAAGAGCGTCTTGATGGCGCTTTACCCGATGTCGACCGCACATCGGTACTGATGGCACTGCGTGAGCATGTCCCTGGACTTGAGATCCTGCATACCGATGAGGAGATCATTCCTTACGAGTGTGACGGGTTGAGCGCGTATCGCACGCGTCCATTACTGGTTGTTCTGCCTAAGCAAATGGAACAGGTGACAGCGATTCTGGCTGTCTGCTATCGCCTGCGTGTACCGGTGGTGACCCGTGGTGCAGGCACCGGGCTTTCTGGTGGCGGGCTGCCGCTGGAAAAAGGTGTGTTGTTGGTGATGGCGCGCTTTAAAGAGATCCTCGACATTAACCCCGTTGGTCGCCGCGCGCGCGTGCAGCCAGGCGTGCGTAACCTGGCGATCTCCCAGGCCGTTGCACCGCATAATCTCTACTACGCACCGGACCCTTCCTCACAAATCGCCTGTTCCATTGGCGGCAATGTGGCTGAAAATGCCGGCGGCGTCCACTGCCTGAAATATGGTCTGACCGTACATAACCTGCTGAAAATTGAAGTGCAAACGCTGGACGGCGAGGCACTGACGCTGGGATCGGACGCGCTGGATTCACCTGGTTTTGACCTGCTGGCGCTGTTCACCGGATCGGAAGGTATGCTCGGCGTGACCACCGAAGTGACGGTAAAACTGCTGCCGAAGCCGCCCGTGGCGCGGGTTCTGTTAGCCAGCTTTGACTCGGTAGAAAAAGCCGGACTTGCGGTTGGTGACATCATCGCCAATGGCATTATCCCCGGCGGGCTGGAGATGATGGATAACCTGTCGATCCGCGCGGCGGAAGATTTTATTCATGCCGGTTATCCCGTCGACGCCGAAGCGATTTTGTTATGCGAGCTGGACGGCGTGGAGTCTGACGTACAGGAAGACTGCGAGCGGGTTAACGACATCTTGTTGAAAGCGGGCGCGACTGACGTCCGTCTGGCACAGGACGAAGCAGAGCGCGTACGTTTCTGGGCCGGTCGCAAAAATGCGTTCCCGGCGGTAGGACGTATCTCCCCGGATTACTACTGCATGGATGGCACCATCCCGCGTCGCGCCCTGCCTGGCGTACTGGAAGGCATTGCCCGTTTATCGCAGCAATATGATTTACGTGTTGCCAACGTCTTTCATGCCGGAGATGGCAACATGCACCCGTTAATCCTTTTCGATGCCAACGAACCCGGTGAATTTGCCCGCGCGGAAGAGCTGGGCGGGAAGATCCTCGAACTCTGCGTTGAAGTTGGCGGCAGCATCAGTGGCGAACATGGCATCGGGCGAGAAAAAATCAATCAAATGTGCGCCCAGTTCAACAGCGATGAAATCACGACCTTCCATGCGGTCAAGGCGGCGTTTGACCCCGATGGTTTGCTGAACCCTGGGAAAAACATTCCCACGCTACACCGCTGTGCTGAATTTGGTGCCATGCATGTGCATCACGGTCATTTACCTTTCCCTGAACTGGAGCGTTTCTGATGCTACGCGAGTGTGATTACAGCCAGGCGCTGCTGGAGCAGGTGAATCAGGCGATTAGCGATAAAACGCCGCTGGTGATTCAGGGCAGCAATAGCAAAGCCTTTTTAGGTCGCCCTGTCACCGGGCAAACGCTGGATGTTCGTTGTCATCGCGGCATTGTTAATTACGACCCGACCGAGCTGGTGATAACCGCGCGTGTCGGAACGCCGCTGGTGACAATTGAAGCGGCGCTGGAAAGCGCGGGGCAAATGCTCCCCTGTGAGCCGCCGCATTATGGTGAAGAAGCCACCTGGGGCGGGATGGTCGCCTGCGGGCTGGCGGGGCCGCGTCGCCCGTGGAGCGGTTCGGTCCGCGATTTTGTCCTCGGCACGCGCATCATTACCGGCGCTGGAAAACATCTGCGTTTTGGTGGCGAAGTGATGAAAAACGTTGCCGGATACGATCTCTCACGGTTAATGGCCGGAAGCTACGGTTGTCTTGGCGTGCTCACTGAAATCTCGATGAAAGTGTTACCGCGACCGCGCGCCTCCCTGAGCCTGCGTCGGGAAATCAGCCTGCAAGAAGCCATGAACGAAATCGCCCAGTGGCAACTCCAGCCGCTACCCATTAGTGGCTTATGTTACTTCGACAATGCGTTGTGGATCCGCCTTGAGGGCGGCGAAGGATCGGTAAAAGCGGCGCGTGAACTGCTGGGGGGCGAAGAGGTTGCGGGTCAGTTCTGGCAGCAATTGCGTGAACAACAACTGCCGTTCTTCTCGTTACCAGGTACCTTATGGCGCATTTCATTACCCAGCGATGCGCCGATGATGGATTTACCCGGCGAGCAACTGATCGACTGGGGCGGTGCGTTACGCTGGCTGAAATCGACAGCCGAGGACAATCAAATCCATCGCATCGCCCGCAACGCTGGCGGTCATGCGACCCGCTTTAGTGCCGGAGATGGTGGCTTTGCCCCGCTATCGGCTCCTTTATTCCGCTATCACCAGCAGCTTAAACAGCAGCTCGACCCTTGCGGCGTGTTTAACCCCGGTCGCATGTACGCGGAACTTTGAGGAGCAGGCTATGCAAACCCAATTAACTGAAGAGATGCGGCAGAACGCGCGCGCGCTGGAAGCCGACAGCATCCTGCGCGCCTGTGTTCACTGCGGATTTTGTACCGCAACCTGCCCAACCTATCAGCTTCTGGGCGATGAACTGGACGGGCCGCGCGGGCGCATCTATCTGATTAAACAGGTGCTGGAAGGCAACGAAGTCACGCTTAAAACACAGGAGCATCTCGATCGCTGCCTCACTTGCCGTAATTGTGAAACCACCTGTCCTTCTGGTGTGCGCTATCACAATTTGCTGGATATCGGGCGTGATATTGTCGAGCAGAAAGTGAAACGCCCACTGCCGGAGCGAATACTGCGCGAAGGATTGCGCCAGGTAGTGCCGCGTCCGGCGGTCTTCCGTGCGCTGACGCAGGTAGGGCTGGTGCTGCGACCGTTTTTACCGGAACAGGTCAGAGCAAAACTGCCTGCTGAAACGGTGAAAGCTAAACCGCGTCCGCCGCTGCGCCATAAGCGTCGGGTTTTAATGCTGGAAGGCTGCGCCCAGCCTACGCTTTCGCCCAACACCAACGCGGCAACTGCGCGAGTGCTGGATCGTCTGGGGATCAGCGTCATGTCAGCTAACGAAGCAGGCTGTTGTGGCGCGGTGGACTATCATCTTAATGCGCAGGAGAAAGGGCTGGCACGGGCGCGCAATAATATTGATGCCTGGTGGCTCGCGATTGAAGCAGGTGCCGAGGCAATTTTGCAAACCGCCAGCGGTTGCGGCGCGTTTGTCAAAGAGTACGGGCAGATGCTGAAAAACGATGCGTTATATGCCGATAAAGCGCGTCAAGTCAGTGAACTGGCGGTCGATTTAGTCGAGCTTCTGCGCGAGGAACCGCTGGAAAAACTGGCAATTCGCGGCGATAAAAAACTGGCCTTCCACTGCCCGTGTACCCTACAACATGCGCAAAAGCTGAACGGCGAAGTGGAAAAAGTGTTGCTTCGTCTTGGATTTACCTTAACGGACGTTCCCGACAGCCATCTGTGCTGCGGTTCAGCGGGAACATATGCGTTAACGCATCCCGATCTGGCACGCCAGCTGCGGGAAAACAAAATGAATGCGCTGGAAAGCGGCAAACCGGAAATGATCGTCACCGCCAACATTGGTTGCCAGACCCATCTGGCGAGCGCCGGTCGTACCTCTGTGCGTCACTGGATTGAAATTGTAGAACAAGCCCTTGAAAAGGAATAACAAAATGAAAACTAAAGTCATTCTTAGCCAGCAAATGGCGAGTGCAATTATTGCCGCAGGTCAGGAAGAGGCGCAGAAAAATAACTGGTCTGTTTCCATTGCTGTTGCCGATGACGGCGGTCATCTGCTGGCGTTAAGTCGCATGGACGATTGCGCGCCGATTGCGGCTTACATCTCCCAGGAGAAAGCGCGTACCGCCGCGCTGGGGCGTCGTGAAACTAAGGGCTATGAAGAGATGGTGAACAACGGACGTACCGCGTTCGTGACTGCGCCGTTACTGACGTCGCTGGAAGGTGGCGTACCGGTTGTTGTTGATGGGCAAATTATTGGTGCCGTGGGCGTTTCTGGTTTAACCGGAGCACAGGATGCGCAGGTCGCGAAAGCGGCAGCAGCGGTGTTGGCGAAATAAGCGAAAACGAGGAGAGAAACAATGAGTCAAACCATAACCCAGGGCCGTTTACGCATTGACGCCAATTTTAAACGTTTTGTGGATGAAGAAGTTTTGCCTGGCGTGGAACTGGATGCTGCCGCGTTCTGGCACAATGTTGATGAGATCGTTCACGATCTGGCGCCAGAGAATCGTCAGTTGCTGGCAGAGCGCGATCGCATTCAGGCGGTGCTTGATGAGTGGCATCGCAGCAATCCGGGGCCGGTAAAAGATAAAGCGGCCTATAAATCTTTCCTGCGTGAACTGGGCTACCTGGTGCCGCAACCGGAGCGCGTGACGGTGGAAACCACGGGCATTGACAGCGAAATCACCAGCCAGGCGGGGCCGCAGCTGGTGGTTCCGGCAATGAACGCCCGCTACGCGCTGAACGCGGCGAACGCTCGCTGGGGCTCACTATACGATGCGTTATACGGCAGCGACATCATCCCGCAGGAAGGGGCGATGGTCAGCGGCTACGATCCGCAACGCGGTGCGCAGGTTATCGCCTGGGTTCGGCGTTTCCTCGATGAATCTCTACCGCTGGAAAACGGCAGCTATCAGGATGTGGTGGCGTTTAAGGTGGTCGATAAACAATTACGCATCCAGTTGAAAAATGGTAAAGAAACCACGTTACGTACCCCGGCGCAGTTTGTCGGTTACCGTGGCGATGCCGCTGCGCCGACCTGCATTTTGCTGAAAAATAACGGCCTGCATATTGAACTGCAAATTGATGCCAACGGGCGGATTGGCAAAGACGATCCGGCGCACATCAACGATGTTATCGTCGAAGCGGCCATCAGTACCATTCTCGACTGCGAAGATTCGGTCGCGGCGGTTGATGCGGAAGATAAAATCCTGCTGTACCGCAACCTGCTGGGCCTGATGCAGGGGACTCTGCAAGAGAAAATGGAGAAAAACGGTCGGCAAATCGTGCGTAAACTGAATGACGATCGTCATTACACCGCCGCCGATGGCTCTGAAATTTCTCTGCACGGACGCTCGCTGCTGTTTATCCGCAACGTGGGTCATTTGATGACCATTCCTGTGATTTGGGACAGCGAAGGCAATGAAATCCCGGAAGGCATTCTTGATGGCGTCATGACTGGCGCGATTGCCCTCTATGATTTAAAAGTGCAGAAAAACTCGCGCACTGGCAGCGTCTATATTGTGAAACCGAAAATGCACGGTCCGCAGGAAGTGGCGTTCGCCAACAAACTGTTTACCCGCATTGAGACAATGCTCGGTATGGCACCGAATACCCTGAAAATGGGCATTATGGATGAAGAACGTCGGACCTCGCTGAACTTGCGTAGCTGTATCGCTCAGGCGCGCAACCGCGTGGCGTTCATCAATACCGGTTTCCTCGACCGTACCGGCGATGAAATGCATTCGGTGATGGAAGCTGGCCCGATGCTGCGTAAAAATCAGATGAAATCGACGCCTTGGATCAAAGCCTACGAGCGTAATAACGTGCTTTCCGGTCTGTTCTGTGGGCTGCGCGGTAAAGCGCAAATTGGTAAAGGCATGTGGGCAATGCCGGACCTGATGGCAGACATGTACAGCCAGAAGGGCGACCAACTGCGTGCCGGGGCAAACACAGCCTGGGTTCCGTCACCAACCGCTGCTACGCTCCATGCGCTGCACTACCACCAAACCAACGTACAGAGCGTACAAGCCAACATTGCCCAGACCGAGTTCAATGCTGAATTTGAACCGCTGCTGGACGATCTGCTGACTATTCCGGTTGCTGAAAACGCTAACTGGTCGGCGCAAGAGATCCAACAAGAGCTGGATAACAACGTGCAGGGGATTCTGGGGTACGTGGTGCGCTGGGTGGAGCAGGGGATTGGTTGTTCAAAAGTGCCGGATATTCACAATGTGGCGCTGATGGAAGACCGCGCAACGCTGCGCATCTCCAGCCAGCATATCGCCAACTGGTTACGTCACGGTATTTTGACTAAAGAACAGGTGCAGGCGTCGCTGGAGAATATGGCGAAAGTGGTTGATCAGCAAAACGCTGGCGATCCGGCTTATCGTCCGATGGCGGGGAATTTCGCTAACTCGAGTGCTTTTAAAGCTGCCAGCGATTTAATCTTCCTCGGCGTGAAACAGCCAAACGGTTATACCGAACCGTTATTACACGCCTGGCGTTTACGCGAAAAAGAAAGTCATTAATAGCGTCAAAAAAGCCCCGGCAAGTTTTATTGTCGGGGCTATGATAGTAACTGCGGTAGTACATTTATCCCGGAAATAACCGGAGCGATTATCAGGGTTTAACAATATTAAATACCCGTAGCGCATTACTAGCGGGCCTAAAACAACAATATGGACATCTTAACGATACTCTGCGTCTGCGTGTGCGGAACAGAAACCCTTACCCGATATACTTGTTATGCCAGAGGTAGCAATTGCGTTAACGGCGTACTGTTGCTGTAAAGTATAACGCCTATATTTTACAGTTCAGTCCTCTTTTGCTTATTACAACCTTAAGTATATCAAGCATATAAAGATAATAAGAGACTGAACAATATGGTTACCTGGACCCAAATGTATATGCCGATGGGAGGACTGGGGCTATCCGCTCTGGTCGCCCTGATCCCGATAATATTCTTCTTCGTTGCACTCGCGGTATTACGTCTGAAAGGACATGTCGCTGGAGCAATAACCCTTATATTATCTATCCTGATTGCAATATTCGCCTTTAAAATGCCGATTGATATGGCATTTGCTGCTGCGGGCTATGGCTTTATTTATGGATTATGGCCAATAGCGTGGATTATTGTCGCGGCGGTGTTCCTGTATAAATTAACCGTTGCCAGCGGGCAGTTCGATATTATCCGCAGCTCGGTTATCTCCATCACCGACGATCAGCGTTTGCAGGTGTTACTGATTGGTTTCTCCTTTGGTGCGTTGCTGGAAGGAGCGGCTGGCTTTGGTGCGCCGGTGGCGATTACCGGTGCGCTGCTGGTGGGCCTGGGCTTCAAACCGTTATACGCGGCGGGGCTGTGTCTGATTGCCAATACTGCGCCGGTGGCGTTTGGTGCGTTGGGCGTGCCGATTCTGGTCGCCGGTCAGGTAACGGGAATCGATCCGTTCCACATTGGCGCAATGGCGGGACGTCAGTTACCGTTCCTGTCGGTTCTTGTGCCGTTCTGGCTGGTAGCAATGATGGACGGCTGGAAAGGGGTGAAAGAGACGTGGCCAGCGGCGCTGGTTGCTGGGGGAAGCTTCGCTGTCACTCAGTTCTTTACCTCTAACTATATTGGTCCGGAACTGCCGGATATTACTTCGGCGCTGGTGAGTATCGTCTCACTCGCTTTATTCCTTAAAGTCTGGCGGCCGAAAAATACCGAAACGGCAATCAGCATGGGACAATCCGCAGGTGCGATGGTGGTAAATAAGCCATCTTCTGGCGGTCCCGTGCCTTCAGAATATAGTCTGGGGCAAATCATTCGAGCGTGGTCACCGTTTTTAATCTTAACGGTGCTGGTCACCATCTGGACCATGAAGCCGTTTAAAGCGTTATTTGCTCCGGGCGGCGCGTTTTATTCACTGGTGATTAATTTCCAGATCCCTCATTTGCATCAACAAGTGTTGAAAGCGGCACCCATTGTCGCCCAACCAACGCCAATGGATGCGGTGTTTAAATTCGACCCCCTCTCGGCTGGCGGCACCGCTATTTTTATTGCGGCGATTATCTCTATCTTCATCCTCGGTGTGGGGATCAAGAAAGGTATTGGCGTCTTTGCCGAAACGCTAATTAGCTTGAAGTGGCCGATACTGTCGATTGGCATGGTGCTGGCGTTCGCCTTCGTCACCAACTATTCTGGCATGTCCACCACGCTGGCGCTGGTACTGGCAGGTACAGGCGTGATGTTCCCGTTCTTCTCACCGTTTCTCGGCTGGCTGGGCGTATTCCTTACCGGCTCGGACACCTCCTCTAACGCCCTGTTTGGTTCACTGCAATCGACCACGGCGCAGCAAATCAACGTCTCTGACACCCTGCTGGTGGCAGCAAACACCAGCGGCGGCGTAACTGGCAAGATGATCTCCCCGCAATCTATCGCCGTGGCCTGCGCCGCGACGGGCATGGTGGGCCGAGAATCTGAACTGTTCCGCTACACCGTGAAGCACAGTCTGATTTTTGCCAGCGTTATCGGCATTATCACCCTGCTGCAGGCGTATGTGTTTACCGGGATGTTAGTCTCGTAAATCAATAAAGCCGGATGATCGTTAATATCATCCGGCTTCATTTACATTATTCTGTCTTATTAATTGAAAATCATTTCTCGCTTTATTATCCATGCAGCAATAATGTTTTGCGTTCAGATAACCTGCTAAATAATTAAGAGCGTGAGAACATCTATTTTTTTATCACGCAAAACAAGTCTGTATTAATTATGTTCGCTTGATGAGCAAACACCGTTCTATCTGTTGCTTTTGCAATCTTAATCGTTAAAACTACCAACAAATTTATATAGTTACGTTGTGAAATGTTGTTAATTTTTTGTTTGTTGAAATTTCGTAAAAATAGCCAGATAGACATCGTATAGGGGTTATTCTTATAAATTTCACCTGTTTTCTATCAATGATGTCGTTTTCTTAAGAATGGAGGAAGTTATTAGAGAAGATAAAGCATAAAACTATTTCTCCCAGTTACGAATTTTTTAACATTGTTTTGTCACTTGCGTTATTAATGAATAAGAAATTTAAATATAAGAAATCGCTTTTAGCGGCTATTTTGAGCGCAACCCTGTTAGCCGGTTGTGATGGCGGTGGTTCCGGATCTTCCTCCGATACGCCGCCTGTAGATTCTGGAACAGGGTCTTTGCCGGAAGTGAAACCTGATCCAACACCAAACCCGGAGCCGACGCCTGAGCCAACGCCGGACCCAGAGCCTACGCCAGAACCGATACCTGATCCTGAACCAACACCAGAACCGGAGCCAGAACCTGTTCCTACGAAAACGGGTTATCTGACCCTGGGCGGAAGCCAGCGGGTAACTGGTGCTACCTGTAATGGTGAATCCAGCGATGGCTTTACATTTAAACCTGGCGAGGACGTTACTTGCGTGGCGGGTAACACGACAATTGCCACCTTCAACACTCAGTCAGAAGCTGCGCGTAGCTTGCGTGCGGTTGAAAAAGTGTCGTTTAGCCTTGAGGACGCGCAAGAACTGGCGGGCTCCGATGACAAGAAAAGCAATGCGGTTTCGCTGGTAACGTCCAGTAACAGCTGTCCGGCGAATACAGAACAGGTTTGTCTGACGTTCTCCTCGGTGATCGAGAGTAAACGCTTCGACTCGCTGTATAAGCAAATCGATCTGGCACCGGAAGAGTTCAAAAAGCTGGTCAATGAAGAGGTGGAAAACAATGCTGCGACCGATAAAGCGCCATCCACTCATACTTCACCGGTCGTGCCCGTCACCACGCCGGGAACAAAACCGGATCTGAACGCTTCCTTCGTGTCGGCTAACGCGGAACAGTTTTATCAGTATCAACCCACTGAAATCATTCTCTCTGAAGGTCGACTGGTCGATAGATTCATCGCTATTCGACGACCGGGCAAAATAATACCCGTGTTGTTCCGGACGATGTACGCAAGGTCTTTGCCGAATATCCCAACGTGATCAACGAGATTATCAATCTCTCGTTATCCAACGGTGCGACGCTGGGGGAAGGTGAGCAAGTCGTTAATCTGCCTAACGAATTTATTGAGCAGTTTAATACGGGTCAGGCCAAAGAGATCGATACCGCGATTTGTGCGAAAACCGATGGTTGTAACGAGGCTCGCTGGTTCTCGCTGACGACGCGCAATGTTAATGACGGCCAGATTCAGGGCGTTATCAACAAGCTGTGGGGCGTGGATACGAACTACAAATCTGTCAGCAAGTTCCATGTATTCCATGACTCCACCAACTTCTATGGCAGCACGGGTAATGCGCGCGGTCAGGCGGTGGTGAATATCTCCAACGCGGCCTTCCCGATTCTGATGGCGCGTAATGATAAAAACTACTGGCTGGCCTTCGGCGAGAAACGGGCCTGGGATAAAAATGAGCTGGCGTACATTACTGAAGCGCCTTCCATTGTGCGACCAGAGAACGTGACACGCGAAACCGCCACCTTCAACCTGCCGTTTATTTCGCTGGGGCAAGTGGGCGATGGCAAGCTGATGGTTATCGGTAACCCACACTACAACAGCATCCTGCGTTGCCCGAACGGTTACAGCTGGAACGGGGGCGTTAATAAAGATGGGCAGTGTACGCTCAACAGCGACCCGGATGACATGAAGAACTTCATGGAGAACGTGCTGCGCTATCTGTCAAATGATCGCTGGTTGCCGGATGCAAAATCCAATATGACCGTGGGTACTAACCTGACACGGTGTATTTCAAAAAACACGGGCAGGTTACAGGAAATAGTGCTGCGTTCGGCTTTCATCCGGATTTTGCGGGTATCTCTGTTGAGCATTTAAGTAGCTATGGCGATCTCGACCCGCAGGAAATGCCGCTGCTGATCCTCAACGGCTTTGAGTATGTGACTCAGGTTGGTAACGATCCTTATGCAATCCCGCTGCGTGCAGATACCAGCAAACCGAAGCTGACCCAGCAGGATGTGACCGATTTGATCGCCTATATGAACAAAGGTGGATCGGTGCTGATCATGGAAAACGTGATGAGCAATCTTAAGGAAGAGAGCGCATCTGGCTTTGTACGTCTGCTTGATGCCGCAGGTTTGTCGATGGCGCTTAACAAGTCGGTAGTAAATAACGATCCGCAAGGCCACAAAACGCCTGAGTCACTGGCTGCGGCGAAGAAGAGAATTCTGGACGCGTTCCCAGGGCTGGAAGAGTGTAAGGATTCTGACTACCACTATGAGGTCAACTGTCTGGAATATCGTCCTGGCACGGGGGTTCCGGTTACTGGTGGCATGTATGTTCCACAGTATACGCAACTAAGCCTTAACGCCGACACTGCGAAAGCGATGGTGCAGGCTGCGGATTTAGGCACCAACATTCAGCGTCTGTATCAGCATGAGCTTTACTTCCGTACCAATGGTCGCAAAGGTGAGCGTCTGAGCAGCGTCGATCTGGAACGTCTGTACCAGAACATGTCGGTCTGGCTGTGGAATAAAATTGAATATCGCTATGAAAACGACAAGGATGACGAGCTGGGCTTTAAAACGTTCACCGAGTTCCTGAACTGTTACGCCAACAATGCTTATGATGGTGGCACGCAGTGCTCCGCAGAGCTGAAACAATCGCTGATCGATAACAAGATGATCTACGGTGAAGGCAGCAAAGCGGGCATGATGAACCCGAGCTACCCGCTTAACTATATGGAAAAACCGCTGACGCGCCTGATGCTGGGGCGTTCCTGGTGGGATCTGAACATCAAGGTTGATGTCGAGAAGTATCCGGGGGCGGTATCGGCTGAAGGTGAGGAGGTTACTGAAACCATCAACCTGTACTCGAATCCGACCAAATGGTTTGCGGGTAACATGCAGTCTACTGGCCTGTGGGCTCCGGCTCAGCAGGAAGTCAGCATTAAGTCCAATGCGAAAGTCCCTGTGACTGTTACCGTGGCGCTGGCTGACGACCTGACCGGGCGTGAGAAGCATGAGGTTGCGCTGAACCGTCCGCCAAGAGTGACTAAAACATACTCTCTGGATGCTAGCGGCACGGTGAAGTTCAAGGTTCCTTACGGTGGTCTGATTTATATCAAGAGCGACAGTAAAGAGGAGAAATCAGCCAACTTCACCTTTACTGGCGTGGTAAAAGCGCCGTTCTATAAAGACGGTAAATGGAAAAACGACCTGAAATCCCCTGCGCCGTTGGGTGAGCTGGAGTCTGCGTCGTTCGTCTATACCACGCCGAAGAAGAACCTTGAGGCCAGCAATTACAAGGGCGGTCTGAAACAATTCGCTGAGGATCTGGATACCTTTGCCAGCTCGATGAATGACTTCTACGGTCGTGATGGCGAAAGCGGTAAGCACCGGATGTTTACCTATGAAGCATTGACGGGGCACAAACATCGTTTCACCAACGATGTGCAGATCTCCATCGGTGATGCGCACTCTGGTTATCCGGTGATGAACAGCAGCTTCTCGCCGAACAGCACCACGCTGCCGACGACGCCGCTGAACGACTGGCTGATCTGGCACGAAGTAGGGCACAACGCTGCAGAAACGCCGCTGACTGTACCGGGCGCAACTGAAGTGGCGAACAACGTGCTGGCGCTGTACATGCAGGATCGTTATCTCGGCAAGATGAACCGTGTCGCTGACGATATTACCGTTGCGCCGGAATATCTGGAGGAGAGCAACGGTCAGGCATGGGCGCGTGGCGGTGCGGGTGACCGTCTGCTGATGTACGCGCAGCTGAAGGAATGGGCAGAGAAAAACTTTGATATCAAACAGTGGTATCCAGAAGGCTCTCTGCCAGCGTTCTACAGCGAGCGTGAAGGGATGAAAGGCTGGAACCTGTTCCAGTTGATGCACCGTAAAGCACGCGGCGATGATGTTGGCAATGACAAATTTGGCAACAGAAACTACTGTGCCGAATCCAACGGTAACGCTGCCGACACGCTGATGCTGTGTGCATCCTGGGTCGCTCAGACGGACCTTTCCGCATTCTTTAAGAAATGGAATCCGGGCGCGAATGCTTACCAGTTGCCGGGAGCGACAGAGATGAGCTTCGAGGGCGGTGTGAGCCAGTCGGCTTACAACACGCTCGCGTCACTCGATCTGCCGAAACCGAAGCAAGGGCCGGAAACCATTAACAAGGTTACCGAGTATTCGATGCCTGCTGAATAACCCGGATAAGGCGTTCACGCCGCATCCGGCATGAAATAAGGCGCACCGGGTTGCGCCAGCTTATCGGGCCTGGAGGAAAGCCATATGGCATACACCTGCAGGCCCGCATCCGGCAAGTTACAACAAACAACCTTTAACCATGCTTTTTGATGTTTTTCAGCAATACCCCGCGGCGATGCCCGTCCTGGCAACCGTCGGAGGATTGATTATAGGTAGTTTTTTGAATGTGGTGATTTGGCGTTACCCCATCATGCTGCGCCAACAAATGGCGGAGTTTCACGGTGAAATGCCGAGTGCGCAGTCAAAAATAAGCCTGGCGCTGCCACGTTCGCACTGTCCACATTGTCAGCAGACCATCCGCGTTCGTGACAATATTCCGCTGCTCTCCTGGCTGATGCTCAAAGGGCGCTGCCGCGACTGTCAGGCGAAAATCAGCAAGCGTTATCCGCTGGTGGAGTTATTGACAGCACTTGCTTTTTTGCTGGCGAGTCTGGTCTGGCCAGAAAGTGGATGGGGGCTGGCGGTGATGATATTATCCGCCTGGCTGATTGCCGCGAGCGTCATCGACCTCGATCACCAATGGCTGCCCGATGTTTTTACTCAGGGCGTATTGTGGACAGGACTGATTGCGGCATGGGCGCAGCAGAGTCCGCTCACGCTACAAGATGCAGTCACCGGCGTCCTGGTGGGATTTATCACTTTTTACTCTCTGCGTTGGATAGCCGGAATAGTTCTGCGTAAAGAAGCATTAGGCATGGGCGATGTATTACTTTTCGCCGCGTTAGGTGGCTGGGTGGGGGCATTGTCGCTGCCCAATGTTGCTTTAATCGCCTCATGCTGCGGCCTGATATATGCCGTTATTACAAAAAGAGGATCAACCACACTGCCTTTTGGACCGTGTTTAAGTCTGGGCGGTATAGCAACACTTTATCTACAGGCATTGTTTTAATGATAACCACGTCATTATCAAAGTGACATTTTAACTCTTATTAATAACCTTAGAGATTATTTACCATGTCGATAAAACAGATGCCAGGGAGGGTATTAATATCGCTATTGTTGAGCGTTACAGGATTATTAAGTGGCTGTGCCAGCCATAATGAAAACGCCAGTTTACTGGCGAAAAAACAGGCGCAAAATATCAGCCAAAACCTGCCGATTAAATCTGCGGGATATACCTTAGTGCTGGCACAAAGTAGCGGCACGACGTTAAAAATGACCATTATCAGCGAAGCGGGGACTCAGACCACGCAGACGCCTGACGCCTTTTTAACCAGCTATCAACGACAAATGTGCACTGACCCAACGGTGAAATTAATGCTCACTGAGGGAATTAATTACAGCATAACGATTAATGATACACGTACAGGTAACCAGTATCAGCGGAAACTGGATCGTACCACCTGTGGAATAGTCAAAGCATAACGTCGGGTAGATATAAATTGGCGCGGGTTGTTTTTCGTGACGCACGAATTTATCTCATTCAATGGCTGACAAAAATTCGTCACACTCTTAACCAGAGACAATCTCTTAATACAGACAAAGAGCATCTGCGCAAAATTGCACGCGGGATGTTCTGGCTGATGCTGCTTATTATTTCTGCAAAAATGGCGTATTCACTCTGGCGCTATTTCTCCTTTTCTGCGGAATATACGGCTGTTTCCCCATCGGCGAATAAACCGCCCCGTGCGGATGCAAAAACGTTCGATAAAAATGACGTGCAATTAATCAGCCAGCAAAACTGGTTTGGCAAATATCAGCCCGTCGCCACGCCGGTAAAACAACCCGAACCTGTGCCTGTGGCAGAAACGCGTCTTAATGTGGTGTTGCGTGGGATCGCCTTTGGTGCCAGACCCGGCGCGGTTATTGAAGAAGGTGGCAAACAGCAGGTCTATTTGCAGGGGGAACGGCTTGGTTCTCACAACGCGGTGATTGAGGAAATCAACCGCGACCATGTGATGCTGCGCTATCAGGGAAAAATAGAGCGCCTGAGCCTGGCAGAAGAGGGGCATTCCACCGTAGCCGTGACCAACAAAAAAGCCGTCAGTGACGAAGCAAAGCAAGCTGTTGCTCAGCCTGCTGCCAGTGCGCCAGTTGAGATCCCGACTGCCGTGCGTCAGGCACTGACGAAAGATCCGCAGAAAATTTTTAACTATATCCAGCTTACGCCTGTGCGTAAGGAGGGGATTGTCGGTTATGCAGTGAAGCCGGGGGCAGATCGTTCTCTGTTCGATGCCAGCGGTTTCAAGGAAGGCGATATCGCCATTGCGCTAAATCAGCAGGATTTCACTGATCCACGAGCAATGATTGCTCTGATGCGGCAGTTACCTTCAATGGATTCCATTCAACTTACGGTTTTACGCAAGGGTGCGCGCCACGACATTTCCATCGCGCTGCGCTAACCGCATTTAATCCAGGAGAATCATTCATCGTGTTTTGGCGTGATATTACGTTGTCGGTCTGGCGTAAGAAGACAACTGGCCTCAAAACAAAAAAGCGTTTACTGCCGCTGGTGCTGGCAGCGGCATTATGCAGTTCACCGGTCTGGGCGGAAGAAGCCACTTTCACCGCTAATTTTAAAGATACCGACCTGAAATCGTTCATCGAAACCGTCGGCGCTAACCTTAATAAAACCATCATTATGGGGCCGGGCGTACAGGGGAAAGTGAGTATTCGCACCATGACCCCGCTCAATGAACGCCAGTATTACCAGCTATTCCTTAACCTGCTGGAAGCACAGGGGTATGCCGTCGTACCGATGGAAAACGACGTGCTGAAGGTGGTGAAATCCAGCGCTGCGAAAGTCGAGCCGCTGCCGCTGGTCGGTGAAGGCAGCGACAACTACGCGGGCGATGAAATGGTCACCAAAGTAGTGCCGGTACGTAATGTGTCAGTACGCGAGCTGGCACCGATTCTGCGCCAGATGATCGACAGCGCAGGCTCAGGCAACGTTGTTAATTACGATCCCTCCAACGTGATTATGCTCACCGGACGCGCCTCCGTCGTGGAGCGGCTGACGGAAGTGATCCAGCGTGTGGATCACGCGGGTAATCGCACTGAAGAGGTGATCCCGCTGGATAACGCCTCGGCTTCGGAAATCGCCCGCGTGCTGGAAAGCCTGACGAAAAACAGCGGCGAGAACCAGCCTGCGACGCTGAAATCTCAAATTGTCGCCGATGAACGCACCAACAGTGTGATTGTCAGTGGTGACCCCGCCACGCGGGACAAAATGCGCCGTCTGATCCGTCGCCTGGACTCAGAAATGGAGCGCAGCGGCAACAGCCAGGTTTTCTATCTCAAATACAGCAAAGCCGAAGATCTGGTCGATGTACTGAAGCAGGTCAGCGGCACGCTCACGGCGGCTAAAGAAGAGGCGGAAGGCACGGTCGGTAGCGGGCGTGAGATTGTCTCCATCGCCGCCAGCAAACACAGTAATGCCCTGATTGTTACTGCGCCGCAGGACATCATGCAATCGCTGCAAAGCGTGATTGAACAACTGGATATTCGCCGTGCTCAGGTGCATGTCGAGGCGTTGATCGTGGAAGTTGCCGAAGGTAGCAATATCAATTTCGGCGTGCAGTGGGCGTCGAAAGATGCCGGATTAATGCAGTTTGCTAATGGTACGCAGATCCCTATCGGTACGCTGGGCGCAGCCATTTCTCAGGCGAAACCGCAGAAAGGCTCGACGGTGATCAGTGAAAACGGCGCTACCACCATTAATCCGGATACCAACGGCGATCTCTCCACGCTCGCCCAGCTTCTTTCCGGCTTTAGCGGTACGGCGGTTGGTGTGGTGAAAGGCGACTGGATGGCGCTGGTGCAGGCGGTTAAAAACGACTCCAGCTCTAACGTGCTCTCCACGCCGAGCATCACCACGCTGGACAACCAGGAAGCCTTCTTCATGGTGGGCCAGGACGTTCCGGTATTAACCGGCTCTACCGTTGGCTCCAATAACAGCAATCCTTTCAATACAGTAGAAAGGAAAAAAGTCGGCATCATGCTGAAAGTCACGCCGCAGATTAACGAAGGTAACGCGGTACAGATGGTGATTGAGCAGGAAGTCTCGAAGGTGGAAGGACAGACCAGCCTCGACGTGGTGTTTGGTGAGCGCAAACTGAAAACCACCGTGCTGGCTAACGATGGTGAGCTGATTGTGCTTGGTGGTCTGATGGACGATCAGGCGGGAGAAAGCGTGGCGAAAGTGCCGCTGCTGGGCGATATCCCATTGATTGGTAACCTGTTTAAATCGACGGCGGATAAAAAAGAAAAACGTAACCTGATGGTGTTTATCCGTCCGACCATTCTGCGTGACGGTATGGCGGCAGACGGCGTGTCGCAGCGCAAATATAACTATATGCGCGCCGAACAGATCTATCGTGATGAGCAAGGTTTAAGCCTGATGCCGCACACTGCACAGCCGGTACTGCCAGCGCAAAACCAGGCCTTACCGCCGGAAGTTCGCGCGTTCCTCAATGCCGGGAGAACGCGTTAATGGTGCCTGTAGCACAGGAAACCACCGCCAACACCGTGCGTCTGCCCTACAGTTTCAGCCGTCGGTTTAGCCTGGTGGCATGGTGCGAAGCGTCGCTGGAGATCCTCCACGTTCATCCGCTATCGCTCTCTGTTTTGCAGGAGCTGCAGCGGGGGCTGAACGCGCCCTTTACGCTGCGGCAAATCGACGAGGCCGAATTTGAACAGCGGCTGAATGCGGTCTGGCAGCGGGACTCTTCCGAGGCTCGCCAGCTGATGGAAGATCTCGGTTCTGCCGAGGACTTTTTTACCCTCGCGGAAGAACTGCCGGAAACGGAAGATCTGCTGGAAAGCGACGACGATGCGCCGATCATCAAACTGATCAACGCCATGCTGGCAGAGGCAATCAAAGAAGGCGCTTCGGATATCCACATTGAGACGTTTGAAAAGAGTCTGGTGATCCGTTTTCGTGTTGACGGCACATTACATGAAATGCTGCGTCCGGGGCGCAAACTGGCCTCGCTGCTGGTGTCGCGTATCAAGGTGATGGCGCGGCTGGACATTGCCGAAAAGCGCGTGCCGCAGGATGGACGTATTGCGCTGTTGCTGGGCGGCCGGGCGATTGACGGGCGTGTCTCCACCATGCCTTCTGCCTGGGGCGAGCGCGTGGTGCTGCGACTGCTGGACAAAAACCAGGCCCGCCTGACGCTGGAGCGTCTGGGGCTTAGCCAGCAACTGACCGCGCAGTTGCGCCAGCTGTTACACAAACCGCACGGCATCTTTCTGGTGACGGGGCCGACGGGTTCCGGCAAAAGCACCACGCTGTACGCCGGATTGCAGGAGCTGAACAACCATTCGCGCAACATTCTCACGGTTGAAGATCCCATCGAATACATGATTGAAGGGATCGGTCAGACGCAGGTTAACACCCGCGTCGGCATGACCTTTGCCCGTGGGCTGCGCGCGATTTTGCGTCAGGACCCGGATGTGGTGATGGTCGGTGAAATCCGCGATACCGAAACCGCAGAAATCGCCGTCCAGGCTTCACTTACCGGACACCTGGTCCTTTCCACGCTGCATACCAACACAGCGGTGGGGGCGATCACACGTTTGCAGGATATGGGCGTGGAGCCTTTCCTGCTCTCTTCCAGTCTGACGGGCGTGATGGCGCAGCGACTGGTTCGCACGCTGTGTCCCGACTGCCGCCAGCCCGCACCAGCCACTGACGAAGAAAAACGCCTGCTGGGAATTACCGACGCCCGTACCGTCACTCTGTACCATCCACAGGGCTGTCCCGCCTGTAATCACAAAGGTTTTCGCGGACGGACTGCCATCCATGAGCTGATCGTGGTGGATGCCACATTGCGTGATTTGATCCACCGTCAGGCCGGGGAGCTGGAGCTGGAACGTTATGTCCGACAACACTCTGCGGGTATCCGCAGCAACGGCATTGAGAAAGTGCTCGCCGGAGAAACCTCTCTCGATGAAGTTCTGCGGGTAACCATGGAGGCGTAATGGCACTGTTTTACTATCAGGCGCTGGAGCGTAATGGTCGCAAAACCAAAGGTATGATTGAGGCGGATTCCGCGCGTCATGCCCGCCAGTTGTTGCGCGGTAAAGAGCTTATCCCCGTGCATATTGAAGCCCGGATGAATACTTCGTCAGGGGGGATGTTGCAGCGTCGGCGGCACGCACATCGTCGCGTGGCGGCGGCAGATCTTGCGCTGTTCACGCGCCAACTGGCAACGCTGGTACAGGCAGCAATGCCGCTGGAAACCTGCTTACAGGCGGTCAGTGAGCAAAGTGAAAAACTGCATGTAAAAAGCCTCGGAATGGCGCTGCGCAGCCGGATTCAGGAAGGTTACACCCTGTCGGACAGCCTGCGCGAACATCCCCGCGTCTTTGATTCTCTGTTTTGTTCGATGGTTGCTGCCGGAGAAAAATCCGGGCATCTCGACGTGGTGCTTAATCGCCTGGCAGATTACACCGAACAGCGACAGCGCCTGAAATCACGTCTATTGCAGGCCATGCTCTATCCGCTGGTTCTGCTGGTGGTGGCAACGGGCGTGGTCACTATTTTGCTGACGGCGGTAGTACCGAAAATCATCGAACAGTTTGATCATCTCGGACACGCGCTGCCCGTCTCCACCCGCACGCTTATTGCCATGAGCGATGCGTTGCAGGCCAGCGGCGTTTACTGGCTGGCGGGTTTGCTGGGGCTTCTGGTGCTGGGGCAACGGCTACTTAAAAATCCTGCGATGCGCCTGCGCTGGGATAAAACCTTGCTGCGCCTGCCCGTGATAGGGCGTGTTGCGCGCGGACTGAATACGGCGCGTTTTTCCCGCACGTTAAGCATCCTCACCGCCAGCAGTGTTCCGCTACTGGAAGGCATTCAGACCGCTGCCGCCGTGTCGGCAAATCGCTATGTCGAGCAACAACTGCTGTTGGCGGCAGATCGCGTCCGCGAAGGAAGCAGTCTGCGCGCTGCGCTGGCGGAGTTGCGCCTGTTCCCCCCGATGATGCTGTACATGATCGCCTCCGGCGAACAGAGCGGCGAACTGGAAACCATGCTTGAACAGGCCGCAGTTAACCAGGAGCGGGAATTTGATACCCAGGTGGGGCTGGCGTTGGGGCTGTTTGAGCCGGCGCTGGTGGTGATGATGGCGGGCGTGGTGCTGTTTATCGTCATCGCCATCCTCGAGCCGATGCTGCAACTGAACAATATGGTTGGAATGTAATTTACGGAGTTATCACATGAATTCGTTATCCCGCACACAAAAACCACGGGCAGGTTTTACCCTGCTGGAAGTGATGGTGGTGATTGTTATTCTTGGCGTCCTGGCAAGTCTGGTGGTGCCTAACCTGTTGGGCAATAAAGAGAAAGCGGATCGGCAAAAAGCCATCAGCGATATCGTGGCGCTGGAAAACGCACTGGATATGTACCGACTGGATAACGGGCGTTATCCAACTACCGAACAGGGGCTTGAGGCGCTGATCCAGCAGCCAGCCAATATGGCGGACGCCCGCAACTACCGTACTGGTGGATACATTAAACGACTGCCAAAGGATCCGTGGGGCAATGATTATCAGTATCTCAGCCCGGGTGAAAAAGGGCTGTTTGATGTTTATACCCTGGGGGCGGATGGTCAGGAAAACGGGGAAGGCGCTGGCGCAGATATCGGTAACTGGAATTTGCAGGAGTTTCAGTAAGCAGTGCCTGAACGCGGATTCACACTTCTGGAAATCATG
>PPYE01739999.1_pt1 | contig 35493 bp, 29 predicted proteins | sample 1559881 | NCBI WGS metagenome assembly PPYE01 (sample SAMN08240022, study PRJNA423297) | Human gut metagenome, whole genome shotgun sequencing project.
GTTCTGTATCTGTTCCTTCAAGAACATATTTTACTGTGTACTTGAATTCCTTAGCTACATAATAAACTTTGATAACACCCTTATCAGCTATTGTTGATGGTATTGTTGCCGGGTCAGTCTTTTCAAACTTATATCCTGCTCCGAACTTATCTGTAGTATTAATCTCAGATAATTTTACATTCTGTTCATTATCGTTAACCCAGATCGGATTAGTATAACTCTGTGTCTTAGTATCATCTTTAACATTATCTTTGTAATACTCTACTGTATAAGTTACATTCTTTGTCTGTTCATCATCCCTTACATACTTAACAATAATCTCTTTATCACCAGTAAGCTGTGTAGCCTCAACAACTTCTATGCTTGGCTTGTAACCAGGGATTGAAGGTGATGTAACTGCTGTTGTAGAATTACCCTTAACTACAGTCTGAACATTGTCCTCAGCTGCCTTAGTACCATTTTCTAATACATACTTAATAGTCTGTGTGTACTTAGGAACAACTGTAATAGTTACTGTTGCTTCCTTCTCATAAGTTCTTCCGTCAACTGTAAGAACCGTCTTATATCTAAATGTATCCTCACCACTAAAACCATTGTTAGGAGTATATGTGAATGTACCATCTTCATTGAATGTTATTGTACCATTCTGTGGGTCAGTAACCTTCTCTGCCTTGATTGTTACATTCTTATCCGGATTATTAACTTTTATATTATTATCATTATCTAATACAGATACATCAGCTACTGTAAGTGTCTCTCCCTGATTAACTGTATATGAATCATTAACAGCATCAGGTGTGATTACTGCTGATGGTTCTTCTGCAAAGTTCTGACTATATGTAAGATCACCAACTGTTGCATTGAATGTACAACCAGCATTAGTATATGAAGATCCTGCATAACCGTCTTTAGCCTTAATCTTAACAGTTATCTCCTGCGCATCTGTTGTAATCTTGTTTGGATAAGTAACTGTAAATGTTCCATTACCATTGTCTGTAACTCCAGTCTGTCCCGGAACAAGTTCAAAATGCTCATCAAGCGTATCAGTTACTGTTGCCGTATCAAAAGGAAGTTCCTTTAATGATGCAATAATACTCTTAAATTCTTTATTTAAATCAACGCGACATTTTCCAGCATGTTCCCATAACTTCCCGAAAGCCGGTGAAGCCCGATTCCAAGGGCTTTCCCGGCTTTTTCGCCTTTTGGGGAAGTTCCCGTATCTTGGCGAATCCCGGCGCATCTTGATGGCCGTGAGTAGTAAAACGAGTAGTAAAACGCGTTTTTGCTACGCCGCGACGCGTCGCATCTCCTCCGCAGCCGTGCAGCCGTCCATATGGGCGTAGTACCCGAGCGTCATCTTGATGTCCTTATGGCCCATGATGTATTGCAGCGCCTTCGGGTTCATCCCGGCCTTCGCCATCTCCGTGCAGAACGTGTGGCGCAGCGTATGCGGTGTCATGCCATCGGGAAGCTCCATCTTTCCCCTCTTCGCGTACTTGCCTCTCAGCCCCCTGAACACCCGGTCGTAATCGCCGCCGACCCTCGGCAGCCCGTCCCTGTTGAGGAATATGAAGCCCGTTCGCCCATCGACGCTCAGGGGCTTCGCCTTCGGCCTCGATGCCATGACATGCTCGAACGCGGCCATCACCTCGTCGGTCATGTAGATGTAGCGCCTACCGCTCTCCGTCTTAGGCTCATCGACCCGGTATCCCCCGCCGACCGCGCGGGCGAGCTGGTGGTCCACGAAAATCACCCTGTTCGTCAGGTCGATGTCCGCCTCGGTCAGCCCGCACATCTCCGATATGCGCAGCCCAGTCCCGAGGAGGATGACCACCTCGTCGATATACCTGTGGTAGACGGCATCCGACCGCATGAAACCGAGCAGCGCGTCCACCTGCTCCCGACTCAGCGGCTCCCTCTCCGTCACGTCCCTCTTGATGACGGTCGCGAGCTTGAAATCGAACGGGTTCTTGCGTATGCAGTCATCGGCTATCGCCAAGTAGAACGCCGCCTTGAGCGACCGCTTGTGGTTGGAGATGGTGGAGTAGGCGAAGCCCTTGGATTTCATGCGCTGCGCCCATTCCTTCGCGTCTGACGGCTTCACGCCGCCTATCTCCCGCGACCCTATCGCATCCTCGAAGAGCAATCGCTTGAGCTGCGCCCTCGACCTCTCCGTCCCCTCGCGCACGTCGAGGCGGCACCTCGTGAACTTCGCGTAGAGCTGGCTGACCGTCATCTTCTTGCCGATGGGGTCTATCCCGTCCTCAAGGTCGCGGCGTATCTCGCGTTCCTTCTCGCGCAGCGGTTTGCACGGCCTCTTACCGGCAGGGAGCCTGTCGGTCTCCACCAGCCGCCATGAGTAGACAAACTTCGGTTTTTTGTCCCTGTCGATGTATTTGAAGACGTAGAGTCCGTTGGTCCTCTGGCTCTCGCCGGTGTTCAGTACCCTATTTCTGTTGTCTCGTCTTTTCTGTGACATCCATATATCGCTCCTTCCATATGGAAAGAGCCTTGGTATGCTATTTCCATTATAGCATATCCAAGGCTCTTTTTCATCCTCTAAATCACGTCCGTCGAGTCGATGAACCGCTCAAACGCCTTGCGTTTGACCTGAACGCGGTTGCCGTTCATCACCACCCAGTCAGGCGGCGGCATCTCCGAGGCAAGGCGGCGCAACTTGCCCTCGCCTATGCGGAAGTACCGGGCCGCCTCCTCGATGGTGAGCGTGTACTTCTCCCATACGGGTATGTCCTTCGCACCCATGCGCCCACCTCCCTGTCACGGCTCGAACCGCAGCATCGCGGCGAGCAGCTTTCCTTGGAGCTGCGTCTTTCTCAGGGTATCGACCCCGTACTCGACGCGCCCAGACTCATCGAGGAAGGCGTGCGTGCAGAGCTGGTCCATATAGCCGTCGAAATAGGCGAGGACCTTCTGCATGGCAACGGGGTCGCCTGAGACCGCCGCGACCATTACCTCATAGCTCATCATCGCCAATCACCTCCTCTAAACGCGCCCTCAGCGCGAGGAGCGCCTTCGAGCGCCTGAATTGGACCGTGGAGCGAGGGCACCCAAGCTCCTCGGCGATGCGCCTGTCCGTCCACTCCGCGAAGTAGTAGAGCAGGACGATGGCTTGGTCGCCTTTGGAGAGGCCATGGATGGCATCGGCGAGAACGGTATCCATCACCACGACCTCCCGACCGACCACCTCGAACACGACCTCCTCCGATATGAGGTCATCGGGTGAGGCCAGCCTGTTCAGCTCGCTCTCGTGCATGTCGGAGAACACGGTCTCCCATCGCGCCTCACGTGCCTGCTTGCGAATGATGTCCGTCCTCGCATTGCGAAGCGTCCTCCTGCAATAGGCGCAGAACATCTTGACTACCGCCAGTTTCTCTTCTTCTGAAATCATCGTGATTCCTCCTTTCCACAAGGAACACGATACGCCGCCGGTCGTTTGCCGGGGAAAAAGGTTCTCAGAAGGAGAGATATGTAGAAATTGTAGAGATACTTTACATCCAGACATCACACGGGACTGGAAAGATTTGAGCGCCATTTGCCATTGATTATCACAAATGGCGACTGACGACATCCGATACGCATCATCTGCCCCAGCTTCACCCTCTTGTTGGCAACTCGTCCAACGGTCTGCGTGTAAGGGATGCGGGGCACAGATAGGGTGCTCGGATATAATGCGGCATATGGGGTTACGGGCCATCCGCTTCCCCACTGCGTCCACAACAAGTAGAAAGGAAGATGACCATGGCGCAAGATTTTGGAGACGATGTAGGCGATATGCTTCTTCGCAACATCACTAGATACAGTGAAAAAGCGATTGGCCTAATCCTAAATGAGTATTTCAAGTCAGCCATCCGCGATTGGCAACAGGCGAAGCTCGAAGAAGAAGGCATGTCGAAAGAAGAGGCCGCGATAAAGGCCGAGGTCATGGCTTCTCGCGAGCATATCTGCATGCCATTTGGAAACTCGACCGATGCGGCCTATTTCGCACAGGTTGTGCGCGAGAACGGCACTTATGCCGCAGCGATGACCGATGACAATGGCAATGGGTATGTCCAGTTTGCCAAAGATGACCTTCAAAAGGTGCGGGAATGCACCGTGCAATTCTCCGAGGTCATGACCAATCTCAAATGCGGGGAAATCTCCGAGTTGATTGCAAATGGGAAACCTGTGACGCAGGATGTGTTCAAAAGCCTTAAGCCCATCAAAAATCTACCGGATTTGCCGAATGTGGATGGCATAGAGCTTAATCTACGTGATGTCACGCTTATCCCCGTGGCGATTCGCTTCACCGATACGCCAGATAAAGTCGAAGTCAGAACGTTCTCAGAACAGGACACCGCTGACCTCGATATGGACTCCGAGGTGTTCTTCTCCGGCTACACTCACGATGAGCTTACCGATATGGTCGGAAAGGCAACCGGCGAGGACTTCATTGTCGAAAGCGTCGGTGAACCCTATCAGGTCAAGGCAAGAATAATCGAACAGGAGTCTCGCGCAGCGGATTTTCCCGAGCAGACATATGATGACCGCGTAAACGATACCTATAACCACACCGAGGGTATACGCGACAAGGTGCTCAACGCCCGCGAACAGTGCCGCGATTTCGATGATTTCAAGGAACTCCTTGCCAAGGAGGACATTGGTGTCACGGAAGGCAAGAATGGCGAGTTGATGTTCTACGAAGCTCGTCGTGATGAGAACGGTGAAATCCTCGACCGTGGACCGAACAAGGACGGTCTGATGGACTGGGCCGTCGGAGCGAAGACCCTCCGGGACAGGTACAAGTGCGATGTGACTCACGACTGGTTTGAGAAGAACACGCCCAAGGAGCCGACCGCTAATGAGACCGCCCACGAGGTCGTTCCCCCGCAGAAGGACCTGAACCTCATCTGCAACGCGGTGCGCGGCGACCTTAAAGAGCGCGGCATCGAGACGTATGACCGTCCTGACGGCAAGATGGGGTTCCTTGTGGACGTGAAGCGCAAGCAGGACGTCATCAAGGCCGTCGAGACGCGTTTTCCCGGTCATGCATCGGAGGAACTGGGAATCGAGTTCTTCGACCACGGTCCAAGTCATGGGGCGTCGTTGGAAAACGTCAAGGACTCGCGTGAACCGCAAGTGACCGATGGTTCCCTCGACATGAACGGCTCGACTCCCGACATCAATCAAGGCATCGAGTCCCATGATGGCATGGATACTATGGTGAACACGCTGCGCATCGAGCGCGAGCAAAACGGCACCGAGGTTTCACCTTCCATGGTGCGCGAGCAGTCCGACCGTAGCCGCGAAAAGTACGACCTGAACTCTCAGGCCAAGGAGTGCCGCGCCGCGAGCAAGCAGCTCTCGCAGACCAACGACTCCCCCGACCGCGACATCTCCGACAAATTCCAGCAAGAGCGCTAGAAGGGAGCCTGATATGACCCACATGAACGAGTACCTGCCGGAGCGCCTTGCGGCGAACCCCTTGCAGGCCATGGAATCCGACAGCGACATCGAGGCCATCGCCGACGCGGTGATAAGCGCCAGCGTCCTGCGCGATGAATGCGACGGGGACGCCGCTTTCAAGAAGAGCGCGAGGCAGCTTCTCTACGCCTGCCTCGGTTACCTGCGCGACTGGTGCTCATTGGAGCAGCGGACGGTCGGAAACCTCAAGGCGCTCCTCGACGCGGCGTGTCCCTCCGCACCGGGTTCAGCCGCCAACGACCTCGGGGACCTGTTCTACGAGATAGAGTCGGGCTGCAAGCGCGTCATCAGCGCGGACGGCATCACAATGAGTTGGGAGCCGACGGCTCTTGAGCGCAACGACGGCACCTGCCCCCGCGACACCAACGGCATCCGCCCCGAAGACGATTTCTGCCTCGGGTGCTACAAGCGCTTCGCGCAGGGCACCGCGCCGACCACCCGCGCCTCCATCGCCGTCTCGCTCTCCCGCGCCCTGCCGGGACGCGAAGGTTAGGAAGGAGGGTCGCTTATGGCTCAAGGCAAGGGAAACCCTGAAACCAACAAGAAGGTCGCGACCTCGGCCCTCGTGACCACCCTGCTCTCCGGTGTGGGTTTCTACCTCGGGAACCGATATTGGGAGGCCGTGGTCTCGTTCGGGGGCCAGTTCTTCGAGCACTGGGGCGACGGCTTCGCCGCCATGTGGCCCCTCATCGCCGAGAACCCGGCGCACATCGACATGTCACCCAACGCCATGCTGGCGGGCTTGACCATGTGCGTCCTCGTCTGGCTCTTCTGGCTGCGCTACGTCGCCTTCGTCGGAAACTTCCGCGCCGGTGAGGAGAGCGGTTCGGCGCGCTGGGGCACACTCAAGGAGGGTAAGCAGTTCCGCGACCTCACCACGGAGGACAACAACCTCATCTTCACGCAGAACTTCGGCCTCGCCCTGCACCGCCCCAAGTTCAACCCCGAACTCGACCGCAACCTGAACGTGCTGGTCGTGGGCGGCTCCGGCTCCGGCAAGACGTTCAACTATGTCACTCCGAACATCTGCCAGCTCAACACGAGCTATTTCATCACCGACCCCAAGGGCACGCTCCTCAAGGACGCGGGGTTCCTGTTCACGGACAACGGGTACAAGGTGAAGTCGTTCAACACCATCAACCTCGATGAGTCCATGCACTACAACCCTCTCAAGTACGTGAAGACGGACACCGACATCCTGTCGTTCGTCAACTGCTACATCATGAACACCAACGGCGACGGCAAGGCGGGAGACCCCTTCTGGGAGAACTCCGAGAAGATGCTGTACACCTCCCTCATCGCGCTGCTGCGCGACTGGTTCCCGCCGGAGGACTACAACCTGTCGAGCCTGCTTACGCTGCTCTCCATGGCCGAGGCCCGCGAGAACGACGAGAACTTCAAGTCGCCTCTCGACTTGCTCTTCCTCCAAATCGAGGAGGGCAAGCGCTACATCCCGAACGAGGGCGGCGCTCCCGCGCCGTCGATGGGCATATCCGGTCTCTCCCGCAACTTCGGTACGGGTGCGGCAGGTGACTCAGACTGGTCATGGGAGCCGACAAACCTCAAGCGCAACTCCGACGGCGTGCGTCCCGCTGACTGCGGCGGTCTGTCGCCCGATGAGGACTTCGCCTTGATGAACTACAAGAACTTCAAGGTCGCGGCGGGCAAGACCCTCAAGTCCATCATCATCTCCTGCAACGTGCGCCTCGCTCCCATCGCCACCGCCGGTGTGCGCAGCCTGCTCGAATACGATGAGATGGAGCTTGACACCCTCGGCGACCCGGACGCGAAGGTGGCCGTCTTCGGCATCCTCTCGGATACCGACAAGACCCTTTCTTTCCTGTTCGCCATCATGATGTGGCAGTGCATCGACCAGCTCTGCCGCAAGGCGCTCACCGACTACGGCGGCAAGCTGCCGACTCCCGTCCACTTCATCTTCGACGAGTTCGCGAACATCGGGACCATCCCGCAGATTGAGGAGACCATCGCCGTCACGCGCTCCCGCAACATCGGCATCACCATCATCCTGCAATCCATGTCCCAGCTCGAATCGAAGTACGACAAGAAGGCGCAGACCATCGTGGATTGCTGCGACTCCACCCTGTTCCTCGGCGGCAAGTCGAACTCCACTAACAAGGAGATTGCCGAGATGATTGGCAAGCAGACCATCCACCAGATGACCTACAACGAATCAACGGGTCAGTCCTCAAGCGCTGGCAAGAACCTGCAAATCCAAGGCCGCGACCTCATCGACGCCGCTGAAATCGGCAAGATGAGCCGCAGGAAGGCCATCCTGCTCATCGCGGGCACCAACCCGCTCATGGATGACAAGTTCGACCCGCACACCCATAAGCGCTACTGCTACATCGTGGACAAGCGCAACCCCAAACGCTTGCACGACAAGCCCTTCGACTTCAAGCGCTACTTGGAGGGCGGATGCGAACCGTATGACGACCATGATGACAGCGCGACCGGAGAGAAGCGGTGATTTTCCGAGACACTTTCGCAAGCGGTTATAATCTATGTTGACTCGTCGGCGCATCTGCTTATCGCGTTGCGCCGCGCATGCGGCTCACGGGCAAGAAAGGAGAGGACGGTGAAAGGACATTGGAAGAACTCGTCAGGCTCGCCGCGAAGCCCATCGCCTACATAGGCTGCACGGTCATCTTCCTCGGCCTCATCTATCTGGGCATCAACCTTCGAGATGGGGCTAGGGCTGGCGGCGGGGAACTGAGGAAGGCAATCGCCATGATTGCCGCCGGTGCCGCCGTGACCGGGTTCGCGGCCATCTACGGCTTCACGGGCTTCTAGGCCACGTGTATGCCGACACTCAATAGACTAAATCAGAAAGGAAGTTACCAATATGCTCGATAACGCAGTGAACATGCTCACGCAGGGCGTGACGTTCCTCGGCGGCGTGCTCGTCGTCTTCGGCCTCATCAACCTCGGCATGACCATCAAAGACGGCATGCAGGGCGGCGGCGGCCAGCTCTCCGGTGCCATCGCCATGATTGTCGGCGGTGCCATCGTCGTGGGTGCGGCCATCTACTTCGGTCAGCTCAACACCGGTTGGGCTGGCGGACTCTAAGAAAGGGGCGGTGCCTATATGCTATCCGTAGCGGTACATAAGGACATCGCCGAGTACCAGCCAAAGGTCGTGGGCAAGATGACCGGGCGCACCCTCGCTTCAATCGCGGGTGCGCTCGGTTGCTCCGTCCTCACAGGCCTCTACATCTACTTCGTGTTGGGCTGGAACGTCGGCGATAACATGATGCTCATCTACGCCGTGAGCCTCCCGTTCTGGTGCTGCGGCTTCATCCGTCCGAAGGGCATGCCCTTCGAGCAGTTCGCCGCACTCTGGCTCAAGGCGAACTTCGGTGTGGAGCGCATCTTCTACGTTCCCTCTATGCAACTCAGCGGTCTCATCGCTTCACCCGATGGGAAGAACGTAAAGAAAGGAAGGGTCTATGGAAAACACTATCGAAAGCAATGCAGCCTCAATGGAATCGAATCCTACTCCCCCCGAGCCGGACATGTCATCGCGTGACACCGACGCAGGCTTCGACATCGAAGATTTCGTCCACACTTCCGGCGAGGGCTTCGGCAACGACCGCCCAATGGACGCCGATAACGGCTCGGTCGATGTGGCGGCGCTCGGCTCCTTCGCCGGTGCTCCCACCGTTGCTGGCAAGAAGATGTCCCGCAAGGAGAAGAGGCAGGCAAAGCGGGAGGTAGCACGCCTCAAGAAGGAGGCGAAGCTGGCCGAGAAAGAGGCCCGCAAGAGCTACACGTCCGTGAAGTCCCAGCTCAAGGACCGCGACAAGGAACTAACCTCGAAGACGGCGGATGCCCGCCGCAAACGCGAGGGCGCGAAGGACGTGGTGAACTACATCGGCTACAACCGCATGTACCAAGACGGCATCTGCGAGGTCGAGGAGGGTCTGTTCTCCTCCTCCATTTCCTTCTCTGACACCAGCTATCACTCCGTGCGCGACGAGCAGCAGAAATCCATGTTCTCCGCACTCACGCGCCTGTACGACCAGTTCGGCGCGAACACGCTGGTCCAGATGAGCGTCATCAACACGCCGCTGCTCAAGGAGGAGGTCGGCAACCGGAAGTTCTTCGATGTCGCCCGTCAGGGAAACGACGCCGCCCGCAATGACGCGCAGGTGTTCAACGACATCCTGAACGACAAGGTGCGCGAGGGCGTGTCCAACATACGTCGCAACCGCTACCTGACCTACTCGGTCACCGCCGAGACGGCGGACGACGCGGCACGCCAGCTCTCCCGCATCGAGACGGAATCCAGCCGCATCCTAAACTCCATGGGGTCCAAGGCCCACCTGATGAACGGCACCCAGCGATTATCTGTCATCCACTCGCTCCTGAACCCCTACAAGCCGTTCTACTTCGACTACCAGAAGGACATCTCCGCCAAGCGCGTGCAGACCACCAAGGACTGCATCGCCCCGACGCAAATTGACTGGCGACCGGACGGCATGTTCAACGACTGCTTCAAGCTGGACAACGGCGTGTACGGTCAGGTCCTTGTCATGAAGAAGTTCGGCTCCGAGCTTTCCGACCGCGCATTGGCCGACATCGTTGACCTGCCGCTCCCCATGGCGGTCACATGGTTCGTGCAGCCAATGGACAAGTCCAAGGCTATCAACTTCGTCCGCACCCGAAGCGCGTGGATTGACAAGGAGATAATCGAGGAGCAGCGCAGCGCCGTGAACAAGGGCTACGACTTCTCCATCCTGCCGCAGGAACTCAAGTATTCCAAGGAGGAGACCGAGGACGTTCTTGACCACTTGCAGAACAAGAACCAGCGCCTCTACGTCTTCACCGGCCTCATCTACACTTACGCGGAGAGCAAGCAGCAGCTCGACGCTCAGGTCATGCGCATCATCTCAACCGCCCGCCAGAACTCCATCGAGGTGGACACCTACGACTACCGGCAGCGCCGGGGCCTCAACTCCGTGCTGCCCCTCGGCCACAACCACGTCGAGATAAGCCGCATGTTCACCACCGCGCAGGTCGCCATCCTCGTGCCCTTCGCGACGCAGGAGCTTGACGATGCCGGTGGAAACTACTATGGCCAGAACAAGCACTCCCGCAACCTCGTCATGTGCAATCGCAAGCGCCTGACAAGCCCCATGGGCTTCGTCTGCGGCAAGACCGGTTCGGGCAAGGGTATGTTCACCAAGACCGAGATGACCGGCACCATCTTCTCCAACCCGACGGACGAGATTTACGTCATCGACCGCGCCGGTGAGTACACGGCCATTGCCGAGCGCTACGGCGGCACCACCTACCACTTCGGCGTTGGCACCGACACGTTCCTGAACCCCTTCGACACGGTGTCCGTGGAGCACATGCCCCGCACCGAGCAAATCGCGTTCAAAATCGACGCGATGCTGGCGCAGGCGGGTGCCTCCGCAGCCGAGTCCGGTCAGTCCCTCTCCGAGGTTGACCAGTCCATTATCCAGCGCTGCGTGGAGCTTGCGTTCCAGCGTGCCGAGGAGCGCGGCGACGGCCTCCCGCCGACCTTGCAGGACTTCTACGACATCGCCCTTGAGCAGCCCGAGCATCAGGCGCAGACCATCGCGCTACGTTACGAGCGCTTCGTCAAGGGGTCCATGGACTTCTTCAACCGCCAGTCCAACGTGGATTTCAACACCCGCATCGTGGACTTCAATTTGAAGGACCTGCCGGACTCCATGCTGGTCTTCGCCCTCATCAACGTCTGTGAGGCCGTGCGAAACCGCATGTACTTCAACGCGAAGCGCAACGTCCGCACGTGGCTCTACGTCGAGGAGATGCAGTCGCTCTTCGCCTACCCGACGGTGCTCAACTACTTCTCCCGCTTCTCCAACGAGGGGCGCAAGTTCGGCCTGCTGCTGACGGGCATCACCCAGAACGCGGTGGCGATGCTCAACAACGAGGCCGCGCAGAACATCGTGCTCAACGCCGACTTCATCATGCTTCTCAAGCAGTCCCCGCTCGACCGCATGCGTTGGGTGGAGCTGCTGAACCTCTCCGAGCAGGAGGAGGAGTGCATCGACGAGTCCGCCGAGGCCGGTGACGGCCTGCTCATCGCGGGCAACGCGCGAGTGCCGATTCGCGGCAAGTTCCCGTCGGGCAACGTGCTCTATGACTTGTTCAGCACGAACCCCAACGAGACAAAGGAGCTGAAAATCGGCTCCAAGAAGAAGGACGGCAAAGTTATCTAAGCCGGGAAAGGACGGTGAACGTCAATGAAGCCTTCTGATTTCGTATCGACATCCGGCCAAAAACAAGCCATGTCACAATCCGTGTTGCAGACGGAAATGACGGATGCCGTCAACACCGGAATAGTAGGACGCGCCGACAAGAGCGAGAAGTCGTTGAAGAGCGGTCTCTACTCGGTTGGCAAGAAGGCAGCAACGGGCGGTGCCGCCAGTGCCGCCCTCGCCGCCGTCACCAATGGAAGGAACGGCAAGACCGGTTCCGCATCTGGCGGGGCGTCCCCAAAAGGCAAGGCCGGAAAGGCCAGCGCCGCCGCCATGGTTCACGCCGCCGTCCATAGCGCTCTGGAAGGCTCCGAACTTGAGGGCGCTGATGACCTTTACAACAGCGGAAAGGGCGCGTACCGCGCCGGTCGCGCCATCGGCAGGCGCATCAGCGGTAAGTCCGGGTCCCTCGACATCAAGGGCGCGGTGAAAGGTGCCGGTAAGGCAGCCGCAAGGGGTGCGGTGAGCGATACCCTCCAAGGTTCAGAACTTGAGGGCATGGATAACGTCTATGACGGAGCGAGGGTCGGCTACCACGTCGCGAAAGGCGTGAAAAAGCACCTCGGCGGCAAGGACCCCCTATCATCGGACAAAAGCCTCGGCAAGCTCTCCGAGAAGAAATCCGCGAAGAAGGTAGCAAACACGGTCGAGGCGAAGCGCAAGGCTCAGGCCGCAGGGTACTTCAAGAGGAACGTCTATACCTCTGCGCATAATGTGCAGATGGCTAAAGAAACAGCCAGTGCAGCGAAAAGTGGTTTCCACCTCATCGCGTCAGGCTCGAAGGGCGGTTTCTTTGCTGCCATTAGCTCGCCTGCCGTTCTCCTCCTTATCGGGTTCCTCCTGATTTTCATTTTGTTGGCAGCCATTCTCGGCGGTGGCGCTAATGATGAGATGGAAAAGAAAAGTATTGGTAGCTTGAGTGGCGTCCCAGCAGAGGTCGCCACATACCTAAAAGGTCACGGTTATTCAAACGAAGGCATCGCGGCGATTCTTGGAAATATGCAGCAAGAATCATCAATGAATCCGGGAACGTCTGGTGATGACGGATATGGAACCGATTCGTTCGGTCTAATACAGCTTACCGGCTCCAACAAGAACAACTTCCTTCGCTGGTGTGCCAATACCGGCAAGATATGGAACTCGGTATCCGCGCAGATGGAGTGGTCATTTTCGGGCGAACTCGGAACTGGGTATTTCGCTGGGGATTGGTATGATGCCCTCGCGGAAACATATTATGAACTCGAAGATGGATATGAGCCTCGTTTCGGTAGCGACTATTATCGAAATGGCGAGGAAATGAAAACCTCCAATGATGTTGAACTCGCCACATATTCTTTCATGGCATGCCATGAAAGACCGGGTAGTAGAAAAAGCTACAATGATGATGTGTCTCGTCTCGACAAGAGGCTCGAATACGCCCGAAACTTTCTCGCCCAATTGAATACCGGTCCAATTGGCGGCGGTCAAGATTATGTCAGCGCCGAGCAATGGCAGAAGGACATTGTAGATGCGTGCAATCGCGTCAGCTGGCCTGGTGCTTCCTTGTGCGCAACATGGACCAGCAATGTTTATCGCGCCGCTGGTTATCAGGTATGGGGAAACGGTAACAGTGTTCTAGGCCATCAAGGATATGGCGCAAGCTATTATCCCTCACGTGCAACAACGGACTTATCAGAAATAAAGGTTGGGATGCTGGTGTCAGCACAGTTTGGTTCAAATACCGCAGCAGGCAATACATACGGCCATGTGGGCATTTACATCGGTGACGGTATGGTCATGGACAGCGTAAACTCTGGCATTCGAACCATACCTCTTTCTGAGTGGGTCTCCCAGAACGGCAGAGGTTGGATTGTATGCGGTTACCCTTGGGATTGGCGATAAAAAAAGGAGAAAAAATACAAATGGAGAGCATTAAAACATTCATCAGAGAGCATCAAAAGGGGGCTATCATCCTACTCTTCATGCTCATCGTGTTCATTGGATGTTCCGCCGTCAGCGCCATCAACGTGGCTAAGCATCGTGCGGAGGAAGCAGCCGTACAGACAGATGAGGTACGAGACAAGGGAAATGCCTCCGATAATACCGACACCCCTCTATCTAAGGAACAGAAAGAAGCCATCAGCAACTACGATGATGAGACAAAAAACTTCATCGACACTCTTTCAGCTTCCGTATGGTCTGCGGGAGGTGGTCGTTACTCACTTCGCTTCTCCCGAGATTCGTATACCGAGTCTGTGAACGGTGAGTCCAACACCCATAGCTATGCCATCACTCGTATGGAAAAAACAGGAGACGGTTATGGTGGAACATATCGCACTATCGTCTTTGACACAGACACAGGTACTCATATCGTGACTTATGCGGATGGAAAAGGGTCTGCTGTACAGGATGTGAGTGGAAACATCGACAAAGATGATTCCTCCGTCATCTCAACCATCAAGAGCACATCCATGTTCGCCCAAAAAGATACCCCTTATGAAAGGGTCGAAACCGTCGAAGACATCAGCATCAAGGGATTGAATAGCGAGATAACAACACTTCTCGACGATAGCACCGATAAACTCATCGAAGAACTTAGCACGTGGTGCGCAGTCCATTATCCATCAGCTACCGAGGCGACATGGGAGAAGACTGCGGTCATTGATTATGAGACCGGCGTTGTCTCCACCAACTTCACCCTTAACACTGAGAACCCGGTCTCTATCGCCATCACATACAGCCTTTCTGACAAATCTTATGACTTCGAGTTGTAGTGTTGATGACGGAGCAGAAAGGATTGAGATATGAAAGAAAATACAAACAAGACAATCACCCGTATCAAAAGAAGGCTCCCTACTAGGCTTAATCCAGCCATCATCCTTCTAATCGCCGCATCTGTCACGCTGCTATTTCCTCAACCAGTTCACGCAGCGCCATTTTGGGAAGTCGGAACAAATCTCAAGAATATGGTTTGCGAATGGCTCCTCGACATGTCATGTTGGGGATTCAACTTGTATAACGACATCGCCATGAAAATCGGCAGTTCCGACATGCTCTCGGCACCATTCGACTCCCTGCTTGGTGTTAGCACCTATGAACTCACGAAGACCATCCATCAGACAGCTGTAATTCCTATCGCGGAATCTATTCTTGCGCTCTTCATGTTGGTTCAGCTCGTGAAAATCAGCCAACGCATCGACGCGACCGCGACCCTCCCAGCTGTAAAAGACATCGTGTTTCTCGCAGTCGTCTACGTGCTCATACATTGGTTCATTGTCAATTCGCTCGACATCATGCAGGCCATTTACAAGATAGCCGTTGACAACATCATTCCAGAAATCGGCACCGCTCAGAGCAATACAGGATTTTTCAATGGTGAACTTACCACTTCGAACATTCCTGATTCCACTTGGGATGAACTTACGATAGGAGGTTGCTTCTTAACTCTCTGCGCGTCTATTCTTAGCGTTATCGGAGGAGTCGTCGCCTACATGGTCGCATTCATCGTCGCTTATGCCCGTGCTTGGCAAATCTACGCCATGGCGGCATTCTCCTCCATTCCAATAGCCCTTCTGGGATTCGATGAGACCCGGCAGATGGGAATCGGATTTCTCAAGAATTTCGCAGCCGCCGTCCTCGCCGGTGCAGTGATGATGTTCCTTCTCGTTATCTATCCTCTCGCCCTCAGTACAATGACAACTGCAAGTGGTGTTACGGGAGGCGCATCCATTCTATTCCTGATTTCGATTCCGGCCGGTGGAACAGCAAGTCTGGCCTCGGCATCAGTTCTGATACTTCTTGAGTTCCTTGCCATTACATTTCTTCTCATCATCGCCCTCATAAAGTCCGGCGCTTGGGCAAAGGAGATTTTGGGCAGTTAACCACTTACCGAGAAATCAACACCATCAACCGAAAAGGGACGGTCTTTCGGCACCGTCCCTTTTCTTTAATAATATATTATTGGGCAATCGCAAGAGCCTTGGAAAGGAGCCGCCATGCCAAACTACAACGACGCACAGGGGGTCGCCGACCTCCTCTCCCAATTCGACTTCAATATCATCAGCGAGGGTCCGGGTGACTTCTCGACCCAGCACCGCAAGTACACCTGCGAGTTCAGCAAGCCCGGCATCGAGTCCTTCACCACCACGTACCAGTCCAACCCTGATGTCCACGGCCAGCCGACTGCGACGGATGTGTTCGCCGCGCTGGCGAGCGACGCGCTCGCGGTCGATGGCCGTCATATCGACGACTTCGCCGATGAGATGGGATTCGAGAAGCCGTCTCAGGCCATTCGCGCCTACGAGTCCTGCCGCAAGACCCTCGACTGGCTCAAGAACGATATGCAGCTCATGACCTCTGAAATCTCCGACATCGCGGAGACCCTTGACAACGAGCTTGATGAGGTAAAGGAGGAGGTCGAGCGCGTGCAGGCGGAGCGCAAGGCAAAGCATGAGTTCGAGCACCCGCCAGTGCCAGAGGGATTCACCTCCATCGAGGACTTGCAGGCGAGCCTCAACCTCGGCGAGTACGGCGACCGAATCACGGACTACACCGGCAATATCGGAGATGCCTTCAGTGAAATCGCCGATGGTGCGGTGGACCTCTACACCCACGACCTGCTCAAGTGGCTTCCCGATAACTACGAGTGGCTTGAGGAGGCGGATTTCCAAGGCCTTCTCGAAGGCTGCAAGGGCGACCTCATCAAGATGACCCAGATGGCCCAATACGAGTGCTTCACGCAGGACATGTACAGTCATCAGGAGGACATCGCCAAGTACGCCGCTCTCGAAGTCCTCGCAGCCGAAGGCGTGTACGCGCTGGCAGATGAGGTTTACGACGATGTGTTCGACGGCATCACCATCGACTTCAATGACAACAACATGGACATCGAGGACTTCGCCACCGAGGCGCAGACCGCGATTCAGGATGCCATGGATTCGCCACTCTACGATGCCCTCGGTTCAAACGATGAGATTCTTGAAGATGGTGAGCTGAGTGGCGACTTCGAGGCAATCAAGGAATCCGGTTACGATTTCCCGAATCCCTGCGCCATGAGCGCCGAGGCGGTCCGCACGGTCAACGAGAAGGGCTACGAGACCGCGTTCAACGAGTTCTGGAAGGAATTCATGCCAGATAAGGGCTACGAGGTCCCGACCGTCTCCGAGGCTGCCCAAGAGAGCCGCGAGGCATCGGGCAAGCTCGAACAGGACAGTCATGACGGGCAGACGCCCGAGCGTGAGGATGAGCGTGCCGATGGGGACGCTGAGCATTAGATAAGACGATGACCGGGCGGCGCGGGTTCTTCTCGCCCGCCTTTTCACATGAGAACATCGGGCAGGACGCCCGTTAGGAAGGAGCATGGATATGGATAAGACACCGAAAGAGCGCATCGTCTTCGATGAGGGCGTGTATTACGGCGGCGAGGGCAGCGAGATTTCCATCGAGGACATCACGAGCCGCGAAGGCATCACTGTGGAAGAGGTTCTTGATAGCTATACCGAGGAGGAGTTATTCGAGAACGCGATGAACATGATGGACATCGACCGCTCTGAGGAACTTGCCGGATTGAAGGCGTTCCTAGATGGCTCCGATAACCCGCTATCCTCCTACGACAACCCCCTCGGCGGTAACCGCATCATTGCACAAGGCTCCATCGGTCGCTGGGACGGCACGAGCCATGGAATGACTGTGTACAGGGATTTCGATGACATGATGAGCGGCCCCGATTCTGTTTTCAAGGATTGTGAAATCGGCAAGGTCTGGGATGAGAACGGCAGCCTGTTCATTCACGGTTACCATCACGACGGCGGGGTCGATGTCGAGGTGCGCCAGCTCACCGATGCCGGTGAGGATGCGCTTGATGTCATCGAAGATGCGTGGTACGGCGAGCCGTTCACCGTCAACGACAAGGAATACGACGGCTCTTGGAAATCAATGGACGCCGCGATGCGTGACCTCTGGGAGAACCCCGACCTCTGCCCCGCCCCGCGCTACATGGAGCTGGCCTTCGGCTGTCCCGCAGAGGAATACGAGGCACCAGTCATCGACCCGCTTCTCGAAACCGCCGAGTTCACATCATCCGCCATCATGAGCGCCGAGGTCGCTCCGGGTGCCGCGAGCGCGACCGTGCATGATGTCGCGGGCGTCCCCTACGAAGTCCCCGCTGATGTCCTCAACGGGTTGAAGGGCGCTGTGCGCATCTCGGACCGTGCAGCGACTACCACCCTCTTCACCTCCCTTACCATCGCCGAATGGACGCAGAAGGGCGATGAGAGTGCCAAGACCAGCCCGGTGAGCCTGAAAGCCGCCGCGAAGGAGGCACGCGAGTCATCTGCCGCGTTGGCTGCGCATGGGGCTTCCACCATCGACCTCGAACATGAGGCCGATAACGCCCAGAAAGCATCGGAAACTCTTTTCGATGCCGATGGCGACCGTTAGAAAGGAGGCGGCTCTATGGATTTCAACGACGCGACCGCGCTCATGCGTCTTGTTCAGGCAGTCGAGAACGACCCCTATGTATCGAGTGGGGCCGGTGAAGCCCTCGCGGACAAGGTGCGCGAGTTCATCGAGGATGAGGCGGAATTGGGCGGCTGGTACACTGAGCTGATGAATGCCATCGGCGAGGGTGAACCGACTTTCAGGGAGTGCGGAACCTTCACCGACCATGGTTTCGGTTTCCATGCGCAGGACGGCACGAGGACGGATTACGTCATAGGATGGCCCTTTGAGGACGGCAGTTGGGCCGTCCTCACCGGCAGTTACGACCTTGAGAGCGATGAGTTGGCGGACTACCATCTCCCCGAAGATTACCTGAACGGCCTGCTGTCCCGTTACGGCTACTCGTCGCTCGCCGACTTCAAATCCGTCAACGGGGAGGCATGGCGCGACGCGCTCACGGGAATCATCGCCGGGAATCAGGAAGCGAATCGCTTCGAGGTTCCCCATCTTTTCCCCGACCCATCAGCCGCAGAGCGGTTCTGCACTTATCAAGGCGTCCCCGGCGACCTGCTCCGCCCCGCCATGGAGAAGGCGCGGGCCGAGTACGAGAAGGTGAAAGCCCACCAATCTCCCGAGAAAGCCGTGTCCCTCAAGGGCGAGGTGGAGACGGCCCGTGGCGCTTCCGCCGCGATGGCCGATAACGGAAACCATTCAAATCGTGGGCAGGACGCCCGCTAGGAAGGAGGATTGTGACATGAAGGGCATGCTCATCCCGACAAACGGGAACCCGGTCGAAATCGACATCGAGGTCGATGAGGCGGGTTCCACGTTACACGACCTGCAACGCCTCGTCGGCGGGAACATCGAGCCGTTCGATGTCATCTTCGGCGAGGGCATCAGCCTCTACGTCAATGAGGAGGGCCTGTTCACCTGCCCGCCCAACCGCGCGGTGTACGCGACGAAGGGCATGGAAGAGGCCGGGTACCTCTCCATGATGGATTACAGTTCACCGGTCAAGGAGGGAGAACTGTACTCCATCCTCTGCGGCGACCTCGTGGCCGTCGGGTTCGACTTCGAGACCGGAGAGAATCGCGACCTCTCAGTCGATGAGATGTCCCGCGTAGCCGACTACTTCACCGAGGTCAGCAAACCCGGCAGCGGCATCGAGGAGGTCATCGCAATCCGCATGGGACAGCGCCGTGAGGAAGCCCGCTCGGAGGATGGCCGCGTCACCCTCAAGGGGGAGGCTCAGGCATCACGTGCCGCCTCCGAGAAGCTGGCAGAGGGACGCGACACCGGCTCACCGGCACTCGACGACCACTCCATCGTGTAGATATATAGAAAGCCATCATGGCAGAAAGGTAGGAAAACACCATGGCATATGACAAGAACATCCCCGACGTGCTGCAACTACTGCGCCTCGACCTCGGTAACGTCGATTACACTGTACCGAGCGACACGACCATCGCGCGATACACCATCGTCGGAGACTACTTCCCCCGCTACTGCATCGCGGATGTGGCCGACGATGCGGACACCATGGACATCCGAGGCGCTATTGAGGAGACGATGCACGCCATCCTCGACTATGGCGGTACGCCAGAGGATTTGCGCACCGCCATGGGCCTCGTGCCCGAGGCGGAAATCGACTCGGACATCATCGAGTCCGGTGAGTACGTCCCCGTAGACCTCGGCTACTGCCTCGACGGGCAACTCACGGGTTTCGAGGTGCTTCCACTCGATGAATGCGACATCAAGGACGTGTTGAACGGGCACCAGATTGAGAACGTCATGACGGCGCTCAACAACTTGCCCGTGAACCTGCGCCTGCCAGCAGCCAAAGTCCTCTCGCAGGGAGGCTACACCGAGTGGCAGGCATACCAAATCTGCAAGGCTTTCGAGGTAGGCGTCGATGCGGACGTCATCGCGGAGCGCATCGCGAACCCGGTCCTGAACCATGCCCAGATGCGCGAGCTTCGCCGCATCGCCGTGCATACCGACTTCGCCGACCACGATGCAAGCCCCTATAAAAAGGATGTCTTCAAGACGCTCTCGAACGGTGAGTACACCGCCGAGCATCTACATCAGGCTCGTGAGCTTATGAAAACCACTGCCATCCATGACATCGCGTTCCCTCGCGACTGGCTGAAACTCGACTCACGCCAAATGGAGGTCGTGCGTCACGCCCTCAAGTCCGATGTCCCCATGGACGCCTTGGAGGAATACGCGGACGGCACCTACACCGCCGACCACATGAACGTCATCACCATGGCGCTCACCGAAGGCATGGAAAAGCCGGGAATCGAGCGCCTGATGAACCATGACCTCTCCATGGAGCAGGTCTGGGGCTTCTATTCGGCCATCTCTGGTGGTCGCTTCACGAGCAAGCAGCTCGACGTGCTGTGCGACCCGACCAAGCCCGCCGAAGTCATGAACGCCATGCGCACCGGCATGACCTATGGACTGGATACCCAGACGGTGACGCGTTTCGCCGACGGCACCTTCAAACCCGGCCAGATGGAGACCATCTATCATGCCGCAGCCGACAAGAAGTGGGTCACAGATGAGATTCTTGATGTCATCGCCGACCCGCGTTACAGCGCGAACCAGATTGGCGCTCTTCATATCAGCGCCGCTCAGGGCGCGACCCTCGGCGAAATCAAGCGCGAGAAGGAGGTCATGGGCATGTCCATGAACCTCAAGGACGATGCCGCGAAGTCCGGTTCCGTCCACGAGGCAGCCAAGGAATCCCGCGAGGCATCCGCCCAGCTCGGCTCTGAGAGCCATGGCGATAAGGCCGTCGAGCGCGAGGAGTTGGAGTAGAGAATAAGCGGTTTTCCACGCTTTCAATGGCCGGAGGGTTCTCAACCCGACCCGCAGGCTGTTGGAAGGGTGGAAAACCGCCCCAACTATACATATTGGAAACTATCAGACCACAAAGGAAGGAGGCCATATGCCAGATGAGATGAACAAGCGAGAGGTCATCCTGACCATCCGCGAGTACGAGAACTCGGTGGCGATGCCCGAGGGCGAGCGCGTCACCTACCTCGACCCGCGCGGCGGGGTGCATCTGAAAGACGGCGACGATAAGGCATCGGATTACACGGGGCACGCCGCGAAGTGCGCTGAGTACCTTCGCTTCGGCGATGAGGTCGATGCCGTCACCTGCGGGGAGTATCCCCGTTCCAGCGCGGTCAAGTTCTGCGATACGCCGGAGCTGTTCGTGCAGGCCGGGTTCCGCCCGCTGCCGATGCTCTACACCCAACGCCACCTGCGCGATGCCATCCGACCGAAGAGCAGCTACGACCCCCCACCGCCATGGACTCACCGTTGAGCAGATGAAGCGCCTGCCCGAGTTGATGGAGCATCCCGTGATGCTCTGCGATAGCCCCGCCCGCGAGGACACCATGCTCGTGGTGCTGCGCGATGTGGATTGCGATGACCTGCCGCTCATCATGGCCGTGCGTCCCGATGGGCGCGGTTATTACGAGGCTGGCGAGATTGAGACCAACTTCATCTTGGCTGTCTACGGTAGGACGAACTTCCCCCGCTACTTCGACAACCTCATCACGCCCGATAGGGTCGTCTATTATGACGAAGAAAGAGGCCGGGAACTCAATGCACTTGCGAAGCTACACTTGCTTCGGAGCCACATCGTCGAACCCGACCTCAATAGGACTATTATACGCTGCCCGCAGTGCATAGTCAAGAGCGAAACCGCAGGTCAAGAGGGTTATCGGTTGGAATCGAAGGCCAAGGAGGCCCGTGCCGCGAGCGCAGAACTTCGTAAGAATGGCGCGGACGGGCGTGTTCAAGACAAGGGAGCGCGATAGCGATGGCTTACGGCGACGTGAAACAGAACTTCCCCAAGGGAACTCTCAACAGCTATTGGTACTATATCGAGCTGTGCCGCTTGCTTTTCCCCGACGAGGACGGCACTCAAATCGACAAGCTCCAGGAAGCGCTCATCCGCTATTCCCTCATAAGTCCTTGGCCGCTCCCAGACGGCGCTGACCCGGAACTCTTTATCGTCAGGTTCTTCGCGAACGAGCATGAGGATTTCTACTATTATCTCGGTCTCGGTCAAGGTCTTGAGCTGGGGTTGCATCTTGACAAGCAGAATGATGCAGAATTCGACTTGGAAGGGGCGATAGCTGCGAACTGCCTGAAACGCGCCCCGAAGAAAGACATACCCGCTCTCAGCAAGGATGAGCTACATAAGAAGACTCTTGCGGAGCGTTCCGATGTCATCGACTACCTTGAAGCGATGGGCGATGTAGACAAAAGGAGCATCATCCAAGAGACCGGCGCAAGCGCTGCGCTCATCGACAGCGTTCTGAGAACCCTCAAGGAGAACGAGCTTCTCAGGGTGAACAAGCGCAACCAAGTAGTGAACTTCGACGGTGCAGCCGCTAGGAAGCTGCTGCTGGAAGCTAAATAGGAGGACGCTTATGAACAAACTAGTCATCGCTGAGAAGCCGATGCTCGCACGTGACATCGCCCGCGCCATCTGCGATAAGGAGGTATCGGAGTCGGCGCGGCTGCCCATCTCGGGCAACGGGTACACAGTCACGGCTTGCGTGGGGCACCTGCTTGAGCTGGTGGACCCCGAGACGGTCAATCCTGCTTGGGGAAAACCATGGTCACTCGACGTGCTGCCCATCGAGATTCCAAACTGGAAGAAAGAGCCAGTGGGCGACAAGTGCGAGCTGGTCGAGAACATCCGGGAATTGCTGGAAGAAGCGGATTCGGTCATCAACGCCGGTGACCCGGATGATGAAGGTCAGCTCATCGTCGATGAGGTCCTTGATTACCTCGGGTACACTGGCAAGGTCGAGCGCGTCTACGTCAACGACAACATCGAGAAAAACATCGTCAAGGCGTTCGAGCGTCTGGTACCCAACGAGCAGTGCCGCCCTGCCGGTGACGCGGCATATGCCCGTCAGATGGCCGACATGTGCTTCGGTGTGAACGAGACCCGCCTTGCGACCAAGCGGCTCGGGGGCCTGTTCTCCGTCGGTCGCGTGCAGACCCCAACCCTCGGATTGGTGGTCAACCGCGATGAGGCGATAGAGAACCACGTCACCCGGAAGTATTACGAGCTGACCGCCACCGGCGGCTGTGCAGACGCGTCGGGAGCACCGGTGTTCAAGTTCAAGCCGGACAAGGACATGTTGGCCGGTGAAAAGCACATATTCGACCGCGATGCCCTCGATGGCATCAAGGCGAGGTTGGACGGCTCGGACAGGGCGTTCTCCACCGCCATCTCCAAGAAGGTCGAGAACCCTCCCCTGCCCTACAACCTGACGGTGCTGCTCTCAGACATGTCCCGCCGCTACGGCTTCTCCGCATCGAAGACCCAGCAAATCACGCAGGATTTGCGTGATAAGTACAAGGCGATAACCTACAACCGCTCGGACTCCCAGTACCTCAAGGAGGAGCATTTCGCGCAGGCACCGGTCGTGCTTGCGCAGGCCATGGAGAACGTCGGGGCAACATGGCCGCTCGACTACTCCATCCACTCCAAGGCGTTCAACGAGAAGAACGTGACCGCGCACCACGGCATCATCCCGCAGGAGGTCAGTGCCCCCGTGGCCGACATGACCGGGGATGAGGCCAAGGTCTATACGGCAATCGTCGAGCGCTACGCCATGCAGTTCCTCCCACCCGCCACCTACGATGTGAGCACCAGCGCCTTCACGGTCGATGGCGGGGAGTTCCAAGCCGTCGCTCGGCGCGTGCGCGACGCGGGTTTCAAGGCCGTGTTCGGCAACGTCTCCGAGGAAGACGGCGATGAGGCGGCATCCGGCAACCCTTGGGTCGATGAGGGCGAGCACCGACTTGAGCGCATCGAGTGCGCCGTCACCGAAAAGGAGACCGCACCGCCCAAGCCCTACACGGAAGGCACCCTCATCGCCGACATGGCATCCATCGCCAAGTACGTCACCGACCCGGAGGTCAAGGCCATCCTCAAGCAGAAGGACGACGGAAAGAAGGGCGAGCACGGCGGCATCGGCACCACGGCCACCCGCGCATCAATCATCGAGAAGTTGAAGGAGCGCGGGTACCTTGAGGACGTGAAGGGCAAAATCCGCTCCACGGAGAAGGCTCGCGCCTTCTACCATCTCCTGCCGCCCGAGATTCGCGGAGCTGACGTGACTGCCCGCTGGTGGCTCATCCAGCAGGACATCGCCGAGGGCAAGGCGAATGTGAACACCCTGCAACAGAGCGTCATCGAGGTCTTCAAGGGCCATCAGGACACCGCCTACGTCGGCGCGAGCATCGCGCCTGTGGGCAAGTGCCCCATCTGCGGTGCTGATGTAGTTCAGAAGAAGGGCAAGGAGAGCGGCAAGCCCTACTACACCTGCTCCACGAACAAGAGCGAGCCGCAGGAGGACGGGACTTGGAAGCAAGTGGCCGGTTGCGGCTTCAAGCTCGCGGTATGGTGCGGTAAACGCCTCACCGCGAAGCAGGTCGCCGCTCTGCTCGAAGGGAAGATAATCGAATTGAAGGGATGCAAGTCCAAGACCACGGGAAAGACCTTCGACTGCAAGGCTAAACTCAAGAAGGATGGCTCGATAGAGCCTATATTCGACAGCAAGCCCAAGGGCAAGTACAACAAGGCAAGGAGATAGCACATGGACATGGTGAATGACGGCAAGGACATCCGCCTCGACACGCCGCAGGCGGTCAAGGAGGCACTGGCTTCCGGCAAGGACCTCTACAACCCTCAGACCGGCGAGTTCTGGTGGGAATATAACTATACGGGAAGCATCGCCAATACATACGTGCACCTCGACGACCCGAACCTGCTGGCGGTCGTCGATAACCCCGATTTCGACCTGTATGAGGACATCGTGGGCGGGCTGAACTACACGGGTTACATCACCGACAGCATCGAGACCATCATCGAGGACGGCGAGGAGAATGCTCCGCTAATCGACCCGCGCGATGAAGTGTTCGCTCAAATCGCATCCGAAAAGGGCTGGGTTGTCGCGACGCCCGAGAACGTGAGAAAGGCCGTGCAATCGCATATGGCTGAAAATGGGGGTGATGCTGCCGGAAAGGAGAAAGGCATGGACAAGACCGCAGAAATCGCCGCGTGGAAGGAGAATCACGTCCCCATCGACCGCAACGGTGATGACGCGCTCGTGATGCACAAGATGGCCGACGGCAGCCGAGAGTTCATCGTGGCGCACGGCTATGATGAGGAGACCGGGCACTGGGGTCACGGCACCTACTACGATTCCCTCGCCAGCGCGGCGGCAGACCTTGAGAGCCGCACCATCTCCGACGCCGGTGAGGAGGTCATCTGCCCTGACTTCTGGTACCGCGCCGACATCGAATCCGCCCTTGAGAACGCCGGTCTCGAAGTGAACGATGCGAACGTGAATGCCACGCTAAAAGAACTCGGCTTCGACAACGGATGGCTTAACAGCAATTTCCACGACCGCCTCGCCGAGATGGGCAACGAGATGATTGCAGATGCGGTGGACAACATCGAGCCGAACGGCGGCGACGGCGATTCCCCCGAGGCCTTCGTCGATAGGGGCATCTCCCTGAAAGCCGAGGCCGAGTCCATGCGCAGGGCATCTCAGGCGCTCTCCGCCGACGGCTCTGTCGATGAGCGTGAGCCTTCCTTCATCCCCGACCTCTCTTAGGAGGCACCGATGATGGACGTGAACTCGGGGTACATCGGCCACTCGATGTCACGACGCGCCGCCGAGGCTTACGAGGACGGCGAGATGCCCAATAGCAAATGGACGAAAAAAGCCATGGTCGCGGCCATCCAATCCTATTGTGATGAGTTCGACATGTCCTTCGACCCCGATGTGCTCAAGGGTATGCGCAAGGATGATATGTTCGAGCGGTTCTTCCACAAATCGTCGTGGCACCACACCTCCAAGTTCTTCAACGAGACGGATTTCTACAAGCTCGATGAGGATCCGGTCTGCGGGTCGTTCCGACCGATGACCGATGCCGAGGTCGCGGAGCGCGATGCGCTGCATAGACAGGCCATCGAGGAAGAGAGGGCCGTGCGCGAGGCCATGCGGGCTGCGAGGATTGAGCAGTTGGACCGTCATCGTGCATACCGAGAGGAGCATGGATTCGCCCCCGACACGGTGGCCGCGTTCGCCCATGAGCATCCCGAATGCTGCCATGAGCGCGTGAGCCGCAAGGGCAACCGCATACTCTCCTATATCGACTACCTTGGGCATGAGCAGGTGTGTCCCATCGACCGAATCGGCGAAACCCATCTCTACGGTTTCGATGCAACCGAACCGGGCAGCTTCGACAGGGCAATCGAGTGTCACCAGTTGCACAGTACGCGCGGAATGCCCGGTAACGACCGCATCACCCTCGGGGGCGAGGCTCAAGCCATGAAGGCCGCGTCAGCTGAGATGGCGGATGGTACGGAAAAACATGACATCGGGCTAGATGCCCGGTAAGGAAAGGACGTGATGGAACATGCTCACCGATTACGAGCGCTATCAGCTCGAATGGATGATTGAGCACGGGCACAGCCTCAAGGAGTTCGTGCAGGGACTCGACCTCGTTGACCGTGACGGCATCGACAGCCTTGAGGATGCTTATGCCATCTGGGAAAACGACTACGGTTTCGGCGGCGAGGTCTTTTCTAACGAACGCGAGTTCAAAGAGGAGGACCTACCCGAAATCATGAGGAAGCCCGAGCATGAGACGGAGATGGGTCGCATCTTGAAGAAGGGCGGTGCCCTTTACAGCCCGGAGCGTGGAATCGTCATCGCGAGTTACCTCAAAGAGGAAGTATCGCCTCGCATAGAGGTCTACTACGGCTACCCTCCCTACGTTCTCGCATCCCTCGTCGGAAGGAACTTCGGCGTGACGGTCGATTCAAGCATCATGGACATCCAAGACGCCCTCGCCGACCCGAGCCTCCCCCGCCGTCTCGACCATGAACTCGCCGACTTTGCCTCGGTCGATGAATTTATGTCGAGCAGATTCCCCAACTCCGCTACGGATTGGCTGGATGTCTCGGGAAATACCGGACTTGAGGACATGTTGCAGCTCCTCGACATCAAGCAGACCGATAACGTGCGCGAGTGGTACATGCTCGCTTTCCCAGACGATGAGTTGGTGACGGGAATCAACCCGCGCCTCACATTCGTCGATGCCATCGCGGCTGTACCGACGGGGGACGGCTTCTACACCGCACTCGGTGAAACAGCGGACTCCCTCCTGCGCGAGCGCATCTTCGAGGAGCTGTGCAACCGCTATGGATACACCTACGATGAGGTCTATGATAGTTGGCTCAATGAGTCGCCCCTTCCCTCTCCCGCCATCTCGCAGCAGCCTGAGAAAATCGCGGTCGCGGCGGGTTACCGCTTCAACCTCGTAGACGCAAGGGAGGCCTCCGGCATCGACCTCAAGGGCTGCGGCACCGTGGTCACCGTGGAAGGTCATGATTACGAAATCATGAAGGGCGCGACCTACGAGGACTCCCGCAAGGTCGATGACCTGCTCGACTCCCACGGGGACAAGCCCATCTCCGATTACCGCAAGCGACCGCAGGGCATGAGCCTCAAGCAGGCCGTTAGGGAGGCCCGCGAGGCATCCGCCAAGCTCGCAGAGGAGAATGGCGGCACCGACGACCCTGACGGCAAGGATGAGCGCTAGGAGGGATGCCCAGATGGTATCTGAACGCGACAGCTACCTCGACGCGGATGACACCACCGTCTCCGTCACCCAATCGCTCCACGACGCGCAGGCACCCTCGCATGACGATGGCGATGCGCATGAGGATGGCCGTGCCGTCCTGCGCGAGGCGGTTCAGGTGACCTCACATGGGCGCGTGGTGTCGTGCGCGGTGCATGAGCGCCCGGTCTCCATCCATGGGGAATCGGCCCGCGCCCGCGCGGCGGCTGCCGCGTTGGCCGCGCATGTGGATGCCGAGGATGAAGTCGAGGAAAAGGAAGACAAGCGCAGGAGCCGTTAGGGCAACCGCTACCCAGATGGTGTGGTTTCCCTTCACCACCTGCCGTTTGATATACAATATAGGGTGTCTTAGGCACTCTATGGACAGAAAGGATGAGTGATAGACATGCCAGAGAACGCGAAGTACGCCAACGTCAAGATGCCTGCGGCGTTCCTCACGCCGCACGAGTTCACCGCCAAGGACGGTCGAACTTTCGAGAAGGCCTACGTTCATTTCCCGGAGGGCACCAAGGTCAATGGAATCGACCTCGGCCACTACTCCTGCGATGTGTTCCTCAACGAGCGCATGAAGCAGCAGATGCTCTCCGGCGAGCAGGTCACCATCGGCTTCAAGGCCGACGAGCCTGTTCAGGTCTGGACGGGCAAGGCCGGTGACGAGCAGAACCCGTACAAGAAGTACGAGGTCAAGCCTTGGGATTTGGTCAAGGGCCTCAAGGCCGCCAACGAGGGCTTCAAGGCCGAGAAGGCAGCTGAGCGCGAGGCTGCCAAGGAGCAGGGCGCGACCCTCAAGGGCGAGTCCGAGCAGATGCGCGAGTCCTCCGCCAAGCTGGCCGGGGACAACACGCCCGAGGAGCATGCCAACACCCGCTAGGGTCCAAGGAAGGGGGAATACGGTAGATGAAGGTCGAGGTGCTTTTCAAGAGCCACCGCTACGAGGAGTTCGATTCGTCCACGCAGACGTGCCCGGAGCCGTATCGCGGCAAAGGGCTGAACGTCCTCACCGACTGGAACCTCTATCTCGGCTCCCTTGAGGAGAACGGCATCATCCTCGTGCAGCACTGGTATGACGGGAACCCGGCATCCTCCCAAGGCAAGGTGACCTTGGAGGGGGTCGAGGTTCCCGCCTCCGTGCGCAAGGTCGGGTGCGCCATGCTTCTCGTCTCCCCTGACGAGCTGGACGAAATCGTGTGGCTCAAAAAGGACGGCGAGAAGCTGCTGTGGCGCGAGGGCGAAGACCTCATCAACGGCGAGCGCTTCTTCGCGCAGGAGCAGCTTTGCTACTCCGATGAGACCACCAAGTCCATCAACCGCCGCGCCGTGGCGGTCTACGATTATCTCGCGAACGCCCACCCGACATGGGACGAGGATGAGGTGGCCGAGAGCATGGGTTACACCGCATCAGCCATCCGCCGCATCCGAGATGCGGAGCTATGTCAAGACCCCGAGTTCATCGAGGTCGAGGACGAAGATGACACCGAGGATGCCGACATGGATGCCGAGGGCGGTATCGGCGGCTACAACTTCGGTTAGAGATAGCAATCAGGCAAACCACCAAGCAATCAAGAAAGGAGTCTTTCATGGAACGAATCTTCTGCAAGATTAAACGCGTGAAGCGCAAGCTCGAAGGCAAGCGCATCACCGCCAAAGTCATGTCAGCCGTGCTCATCGCCAGCTCCATGCTCAACGCGTTCGCGCCCGTCGCGGCATACGCAGCCGAGCCGGAGCTTGCGACCGTCTCGCTCTCCGAGACCCAGCACGGCAAGCTCTCCTTCGACGGCACCGAGGACATGACGCTGGCCGTCGAGGTCGGCACCGATGTCACGGTGAACGTCACCCCGGATGAGGGCTACTTCTCCGACGGCATCACCGTGTTCAAGGATGAGGAGGACGGCATCGCCGTCGATGTCAAGGACGGTAAGGCCACCTTCACAGTTGAGGGCGACACCATCGTCACATCCACCTTCTACGCGAATGGGTCTCCCGGCTCAGCGCCCTTTAAGGCCGTCGATGTCGATGAGGGCAAGGCATTCGCCAGTGTCGAGGGCTTCATCCGCGAACATGCAGATGCCCAGTACGTCGGCGAGGGCGATGAGCTGACCCGCGCGGACGTGCTCACCGTCACCACCTCCGTGGTCGATGGCGGCAAACTCCCCGACGCGACTCTCGACAAGCTCTGGGCTGATGAGGACGGTGACGGCTTCTCCGAGCATTGGGATGCACTTCTCTCCCAACCGGTCTCCCACGCCGTGCTCTTCGAGGTTGACCCGGATGCCGACTACTACGTCGGTTGGGCCGGTGCCGACATCTCGGGCGCAAAACTCACCGACTGGGGCGCTTCCGAGAACAACGCCGACGCGAAGATGCGCGAGGGTTTCATCGTGGACGAGGCCACCGGCCTCGTATATGTGCCCAAATCCTATACCGAGCTGAACGACAAGGGAGAGCCGATGGTGGCCTCCTCTCGAATCCAGCTCGTCTATACCGTCGAGAATGAATCCGCCGAAGCGGCTTTCGATTTCAACAGCACCGTCAACGACGTGCGCGGCGACGTGGCCGGTAAGGGCAAGGTATCCCTTCCCGTGACAGCCGCGTCCACCAAGGTCACCCTAGCGACCGACGATGTGGCGCTTGAATCCCTGACCGGACGCACCATCGACAGCGTTACGGTCAACGGCATCGAGTACACGCCCGACATGGGAATGTGGCAGTACGATGCGGATACCGGTTCGCTTGAGTTCGCCATGGCCCCGGCGGGCATCCACGCCATGAACGTGAAGATGTCCGACAACTTCGGCAAGGGGGTCGCCAGCTTCTTCCGCATGCCCGAACCCCGCATGTCAGTGAACAACATCGGCACGTGGGAGTTCAAGAGCGCCCCTTGGGCCGGTCAGACATTTATCACCCGTGGAAAGAACGCCTACACCGGGCGCAACGTTCCCGGATACACGCTTCCGGCAGTCGAGAACCCCGGTGGCGGTAGGTACGAGAACAAAACAATCAATCAGGCCATGGGTTGGCAGGGCGTCGATGTCTCCCGCCTCCAAGCGGGCAACTACTCCATCGAGCGCACCGCTGAGATTTACGCCCAAGACAACGGAACGGTAAAAATCAACACGCCCGCTAAGCTGGCGCTCACCTGCGGCCATGTCGGCGTGAACCCTAGCTTCGGCTATGACCCGAACTACAACGAGCCAGCCGCGTCCGAAGACCAGTACGGCCAGCACGTCCGCGTCTTCTCCGTATCCGGTAACGAGGCGATTGTGGGCGTGACCGTTCCCACATCCCATACTCAGGCGGGCGCGGGATTCTTCCGCATCGGATGGCGCGTCCTCGCCGGTCACATCAACCTGCACAAGACCAGCGCCAACCCTGGCATCACCGACGGCAACGGCTGCTACTCCCTTGAGGGTGCGGAGTTCACCGTCCTCAATGCGACTGGGCAGACCATGGGCGTGCTGCGCACGAACTCCAACGGCGACACCAACACCCTTGAGCTTCCCGAGGGCACCTACACGGTGCGCGAAACCAAGCCGCCGAAGGGCTATCTGCCCGCACCCGACCAGCAGGTCACGGTCCACGGCGGACAGACCACCACGGTGCAGGTGGCAGACAAGCCCTCTGGCGACCCGATGCGCATGGTCATCGGCAAGTATGACGGCGATAAGGAGTACAACGCCAACAACTTGCCGCAGGGTTCCGCATCCCTTGAGGGCGCGGAGTTCACCATCGAGTACTTCGACACCGTGGATTACGATAATTATGATGCCCTCAAAAAAGCCGGTGTGAAGCCGACTCGTAGTTGGGTGTTCAGAACCAACGCGAATGGCTTTGCATACTTTGATAAGACTTTCTTTGTTTCAGGTGATGACTTCTATCTTTCTGAAAGCGGAAGCATTACTATGCCTCGTGGTTCCGTGGCCGCATACGAATCCAAGGCTCCGACCGGTTACAAGTTGAATCCCGAGGTGAATTTCCAGAAGATTCAGGAGAAGCCTCTTGATGGTGTCACGACCTTCAACCTTCCTGAAATCCCGGAGACGGTGATTCGCGGTGGCGTGTCCGTCCAGAAGCTCGACTCCGAGACCGGACAGACCCCGCATGGCGGTGCTAATTTCAGCGGCATCACCTTCTCCATCATCAACGACAACCCCAACGCAGTCACGGTCGATGGCAAGAGCCACAACCCCGGTCAGACGGTGAAGACCATCGTCACTGACAAGAACGGCGTGGCGAAGACCTCTGCGGACTGCCTGCCTTACGGCAAGTACATCATCCGCGAGACGGCCACCAACGACGATTACCTCAACACCTCCAACGAGATGCGAGTGACGGTCTCTGAGGACGGTAAGATGTATTCCTTCACCGCCAAGGATGACATTGTTCGCGGTGGCGTGAAAATTACCAAGCATGACATCGAGACCGGCACCGGCGACCCGCTCGGCGGCGCGTCCCTCGACGGCACGAAGTTCGAGATTAAGACCCTCAACGAGAAGCCCGTCATCGTCTCCGGCGTGACCTATACCAAGGGTCAGGTCGTTCATGCCCTAACCATCAAGGATGGTGAAGCGAGCACCAGTGCTCATCTGCTCCCCTTCGGTCTCTACTCCATTCAGGAGGTCAAGGCCGGTGAGGGTTACCTGCTCACCGACGGCGAGCCGCATGAGTTCCGCATCGCCAAGGACGGCGTGCTGGTGAACCCCTTCGACGGCGCGTTCGAGAATCAGGTCATGCGCAGCGACCTTGAGTTCACCAAGAAGGGCGATGACGGCCAAGACCGCCTCGCCGGAGTGGCCTTCAAGCTCACCTCCAAGACCACCGGCGAGAGCCATGTGGTCGTGACGGATGAAAATGGCTACTTCTCCTCCGCCTCCTCTTGGAACAAGCACACCCATGAGACCAACGCCAACGACTGGGCGCTGGATGCCGAGGGTGTCATCGACAGCTCCAAGCTGGATGCCACCGCAGGTGTCTGGTTCGGCGGCACCACGCCGGATGACTCCAAGGGCGCACTGCCCTACGACACCTACCTCATCGAGGAGCTTCGCTGCTCCGCCAACGAGGGCTATCAGCTCATCGAGACATCGGTCATCGTGAGCCGCGACGGCAAGGTGTACGACTTCGGCACCCTCACCGACGTGAAGGCCTCCATCACCACCAAGGCCTACGACCCGATGGATGGTGACTCGAACATCGGCATGGGTAACTTCCTCACGATTGAGGACAAGGTGGCCTACGCCAACCTCTTCCCCGGTCGCAACTACAAGCTGGTCGCGGAGCTGCACGATGCCAAGACCGGCGACCTGCTGTCCGGGGACGTGACGGAGCACACCTTCACGGCTCAGGAGCCTAGCGGTTTCGAGGTCGTTTCCATCAATGTTCCCGAGACTTATCAACATGCCGGTGAGACCATCACGGTCTACGAGAAGCTGTACGACGAGGGCGGTTCCCTCATCGCCAAGCACACCGACAAGGACGACGTGAACCAGCAGGTCACGGTCATCGCCCCTGAAATCGGCACCACCGCAGTGGATGGCGCGGACGGCGATAAGCTCGTCTCCACCGACGATGCGGCAACGGTGGTCGATACCGTCCATTACAAGAATCTCATCCCCGGGCGCAGCTACGCCCTCGTCGGTGCCCTCCTCGTGAAGAAGACCGCCGAGGATGGCGAGGTCACCGGTGAACCCCTTATGGTCGATGGCGCTCCCGTGGTGTCCTACACCACCTTCACGCCCGAGACCGCAGACGGCGATGCCGATGTGACCTTCACCTTCGACTCGCTGGCGCTCAAGGACGGCACCCAGCTCGTGGCTGCCGAAGTGCTCTTCGGCATTCCCTTGGAGCCAAGTGACCTCACCGAGCCTGATGCCGACGCGCTGCTCAAATTGATGGAGAATGCCGAAGACGTCTCCACTTTCCTCGCCAAGCACTTCGACATCGAGGATTTGGGCCAGACGGTCACCATCAAGAACCCCAAGATTGCCACCACCGCGCTGGATGGCATCGACAACGACAAGAACGTGGTCACCGACAGCGAGACGGTCATCGTGGATACCGTCGAGTACCACAACCTCGTCCCCGGCAAGGAATACACCCTCAAGGGTTCCATGCAGGTGAAGGGCGAGAAGGACGGCAAGCCCGTAGCGACGCCCCTTGAGGTGGGCGGCGAAGCCGTCACCGCAGAGACCACCTTCACCCCCGAGGCCGCACACGGCACGGTCAACGTGACCTTCGCCTTCGACTCCCGCGACCTTGAGGACGGCACCCAGCTCGTGGTGTTCGAGAACCTTGAGCGAAACGGCAATGTGCTCGTGACCCATGAGGACATCGAGGACATCAACCAGATGGTGGTCGTGACCGTCCCCGGTATCTCCACCTCCGCACGCGATGGTATCGACGGCGACAAGGATGTTGTCGTGGATGACGCGACCACGGTCATCGACACCGTGGAGTACAAGAACCTCGTCCCCGGCAAGGAGTACACCCTGAACGGCAAGCTCTATTCCAAGAGCACCGGCAAGCCCCTGATGGTGGGCGACAAGCCCGTCACGGGTCAGACCACCTTCACGCCTGAGAAGGCCGACGGCAAGGTCGAGGTGACCTTTACCTTCGACTCCCGTACCATCGCCGACAAGACGGACATCGTGGTCTTCGAGAGCCTTGTGCGCTCCGGCACCGAGCTTGCGTCCCACGCCGACATCGACGATAAGAACCAGACCGTCACCGTGACCCATCCTGAAATCGGCACCACCGCCGTGGATGGCGCGGATGGCGACAAGAACGTCATCACCGATGACACCACCGAGGTCATCGACACCGTGGAGTACACGGGACTCATCCCCGGCAAGGAGTACACCTTGAAGGGCACCCTCCATGTGAAGGTGACCGACGAGGAGGGCAACGTCACGGAGAAGGCTCTTGAGGTGGACGGCAAGCCCGTCACCGCATTGAGAAGAACGGCGTTGAAATCGCCGCCCATGCGGACATCAAGGACAAGGCGCAGACCGTCACGGTCAAGCACCCGTTCATCACCACCTCCGCACTGGACGGCATCGACGGCGACAAGAACATCGTCACCGATGACGAGACGGTCATCGTGGACACCGTGAAATACTCCGGCCTCATCCCCGGCAAGGAGTACACCTTGAAGGGTGCCATGCAGGTGAAGAAGTCCGATGAGGACGGCAACCTCACGGCGGAGCCTCTTGAGGTGGATGGCGAGCCGGTGACGGCTGAGACCACCTTCACGCCTGAGACCGCCAGTGGCGAGGTCGAGGTGACCTTCACCTTCGACTCCCGCACCATCGCCGACAAGACGGACATCGTGGTCTTCGAGTCCCTTGAGCGCACCGGTGTTGAAATCGCCAGCCATGCGGACATCGAGGACGGCAAGCAGACCACCACGGTCACCCGTCCGCAAATCGGCACTACCGCGCTGGACGGCCATGACGGCGACAAGAACGTCGTGACCGACGGCAAGACCACGGTCATCGACACCGTGGAGTACAAGAACGTCATCCCCGGCAAGACCTACACCTTGAAGGGCAGCCTCCATGTGAAGGTGACCGACGAGGAGGGCAACGTCACGGAGAAGGCTCTTGAGGTGGACGGCAAGCCCGTCACCGCA
>PPYE01413264.1_pt1 | contig 35482 bp, 27 predicted proteins | sample 1559881 | NCBI WGS metagenome assembly PPYE01 (sample SAMN08240022, study PRJNA423297) | Human gut metagenome, whole genome shotgun sequencing project.
TATCTTTGCAATGTGTTTTTCATAGTATTAGATTTAAGGTTAACAAAGGTTGGAGTACAGCGGTACTCCTTTTTTTATGTCCGTACGTCAGCTTTGGGGGAGAAAAATCACCTGGTCTATGTTATCGTTTCTTGCTTATAGTTTCGTTCTTGCCCCCTTTTTATTACCTTTGTCCCGCTAAAAGAATAACGAATGATAGTTTGTATTGCCGAAAAGCCCTCTGTGGCGCGTGACATAGCCGATGTATTGGGAGCGAAAGAAAAGAAGGACGGATACATCGAAGGAAACGGATACCAGGTGACCTGGACATTCGGCCATCTTTGTACGCTGAAGGAGCCGCATGAATATACCCCTAACTGGAAGTCATGGAGTTTGGGAAGCCTCCCCATGATACCTCCCCGTTTCGGCATTAAGCTGATTAGCAATCCCACATACGAGCGCCAGTTCCATACGATAGAGAACCTCATGCAACATGCCGATATGATTATAAACTGCGGTGATGCCGGGCAGGAAGGAGAATTGATACAGCGCTGGGTGATGCAGAAAGCCGGGGCACGTTGCCCGGTGAAACGTCTTTGGATATCTTCATTGACAGAGGAAGCCATCCGTGAGGGCTTTGCCAAGCTGCGCGATGCGTCGGATTTCCAGCCTTTGTACGAAGCAGGCTTGTCGCGTGCCATTGGCGACTGGCTGCTCGGGATGAATGCCACCCGCCTCTACACCATGAAGTATGGGCAGAACCGGCAGGTACTTTCTATCGGCCGTGTGCAAACGCCGACACTGGCGCTGATTGTAAACCGTCAGTTGGAAATACAGAATTTTGTTCCCAAGCAATACTGGGAACTGAAGACCGTCTATCGAGATACCACTTTCTCCACCATCCTCCGGAAAAGTGAGGAGGAACTGGTATTGGAAGCCGAGAAGCAGAAAGAGGCTATAGCTGCCGGGAAGAAACCTAAAAAAGAAGAAGAGAATCGGGGTATCGACCCCATTACCGACCGCGAACGTGGGCTTGTTTTATTGGACCAGATTAAGAATTCTCTTTTTACCGTGACGGATGTCACCAAGAAAGAGGGGAGGGAGGCGCCACTCCGCTTGTTTGACTTGACTTCTTTGCAAGTGGAATGTAACAAGAAGTTTGCCTATTCCGCTGATGAGACGCTGAAAATCATCCAGTCTTTGTATGAGAAGAAAGTGGCTACCTATCCACGTGTAGACACTACCTATTTGAGTGATGACATCTATCCCAAATGCCCCGGCATCTTGAAAGGTCTGCGTGATTACGAGACATTTACAGCCCCTTTGACAGGAACTGCATTGTTGAAGTCCAAAAAGGTTTTCGATAACTCGAAGGTAACAGACCACCACGCCATTATTCCTACCGGTCAGCATCCGCAGAATCTGACGGATATGGAGCGTCGCGTATTCGATTTGATAGCACGCCGTTTCATTGCTGTATTCTATCCCGATTGTAAGTTTGCCACTACCACCGTATTGGGCGAGGTAGAGAGCATAGAGTTCAAGGCTACCGGCAAGCAGATTCTGGAACCGGGTTGGCGTATTATCTTCGGCATCCCCTCGGCACAATCGCAGGAGGAGAAAGAGGAGAAGGGAGAAGAGGAGAATGTGCTTCCGGCTTTTGTGAAAGGAGAAAGCGGACCGCACGTCCCCGATTTGTATGAGAAGTGGACGCAGCCGCCCCGGCCTTATACGGAAGCCACCCTGCTGCGTGCTATGGAAACGGCGGGCAAGCTGGTGGATAACGACGAACTGCGTGATGCGCTGAAGGAAAACGGTATCGGTCGTCCATCTACCCGTGCAGCCATCATCGAGACGCTGTTCAAGCGAAACTATATCCGCAAGGAAAAGAAGAACCTGATAGCCACCCCTACCGGTGTGGAGCTGATACAGATTATCCATGAGGAGCTGTTGAAGTCGGCGGAACTGACCGGTATCTGGGAGAAAAAGCTACGTGAGATAGAAAGGCGGACATATAATGCCGGACAATTCTTGGAAGAATTGAAGCAGATGGTATCGGAAGTCGTGATGAGTGTACTTTCTGATAACAGCAACCGCCACATCACCATCCAAGCGCCTGCTCCCGAAAAGGGCAGTAAGGTTTCTGCCAAGACAGAGGCTGCCGATAAGCCGAAAAAGGAGCCGAAGAAAAGAACACCGAGAAAGTCTGCCGCCGCAGGTAAAAAGACGGAGCAGGCTTCGGGCGCTGTGGCAGCTTCAAGTACGGAGGCTTCCGTACAAGCTGATGACTTCGTCGGCCAGCCTTGTCCGATTTGCGGAAAAGGTACCGTTATCAAGGGGAAAACGGCTTATGGTTGTTCCGAATGGAAATCCGGATGCACATTCCGCAAGCCGTTTGAATAAGGGTAATCACATTAAATAATTCTCTCCGCCATGTATTTCCAGAGGGGAGCAGCCATCAGCGCCTGGCGGATGCTTCCTTGCTGCAGCAATTCCTTGACCTCTTGCAAGGAAAGCAGGTGTACGGTTAGGTTTTCCGTATCTTCCAACTGTTGCTCGGAGATTTTCTCCACGTCCGTAGCCAGGAAACAGTAGGTAATGTTGGTGTGGGTACTTGGATTGGGAGAGATTTGCATGAACTCTTTCCATACTCCGTTTCCATAGCCGGTTTCTTCCAAAAGTTCCCGTTGTGCGGAAACCATCGGAGAGCCGTCCTCTTCTTCGCATACCCCTGCACAGAGCTCATAGGACGTTTCTTGTATGCCATGCCGGTATTGGCGGATAAAGACAAATTGTCCATCACGGGTGATGGCAATGGTATTCACCCAGTTTGGATATTCCAATATATAATAGGAGGGGATGTGGTTGCCGTTGGGTAGCACTACATGGTCCTTACGCACAGTGAGCCACGGAGCCCGATGAAGGTATTCGCTGGATAAGACGGTCCAGGTGTCTTTTGATTTTTCCATAATGGTAAAATTGACTATATTTTAAACAGCATCCCTCCGATATTATCTGTCGTGGCTCCCGTCACCGAGGCGAGGCATCCGGGTGTGTCCACCATATAGAGGGCACCCAGGAAAGCAAAGATTAGGGCTTCCTTGTATTCTATGATTTGCCGGCTGGGAATCACGATTTCACACGGACACAAGGCGTCGATACGTTCTATGAGGAACTTGTTGAATGCACCTCCACCGGTAATCAGCAGTTTTCCGTTACCATCGGGCAAGGGGCGGGCGGTGATGATGCGTGATATTTGCCAGGCGGCATGCTCGTAAAAGGTACGTAGCATATTCTCCATACTCAAGCCATAACGCTCGAGCATGGGATATACCAGCGTTTCCACCCACTCCCGTCCCAATGACTTCGGTCCGGACTGATGGTAGAAATCCATTCCGTTCAGTTCGTCCAGCAGTTCTTGGCAGATGTTGCCTTGCCGTGCTATCTCGCCGTCACGGTCAAATTCCAATCCTATTTGCCGGCAGTAATGGTTGATGACGTAATTCACCGGACTGATGTCAAAAGCGATGCGCCGCCCGTCCTGCTCGAATGAGATGTTGGAGAAACCGCCGATATTCAAACAGAAGTCGTAGTCGGCAAAAAGCAACCGGTCGCCAATAGGTACGAGTGGAGCGCCCTGCCCACCCAGCATGATGTCCAGCCGCCGGAAATCCGAAACGGTAGGTATACGGGTTTCAGCGGCAATGGCGGCTCCGTCACCTATTTGGTACATGATTCTCTTTTGAGGCTCATGGAAGATGGTATGCCCGTGGGAGGCGATAATATCGGGGTGGACTCCAAATTCTTGCATGAACTCGTTGACACGTTCACCGAGAAACTTTCCATAGGAGCTGTGGAAAGTGATGAACTCCAAAGCACTCATTGTCTGTGCACCGGTACCCAATATCTGCTTCATGGCGTCGGGGTAGCTATAGCCTTTTGCACAGTCTATGTGGAAAGACCATTTTCCGGCTTGCTGCCGGAAAGTGCAACAACATACGTCCAGCCCGTCAAGGGAAGTGCCGGACATCAGGCCGATGGCTTGAATTTGGAAGTCTTTCATCCTGATTTTCTTGTTTTATTTATAATTGAGGTAGAATTCGACAACAGCTTCTATTCCTTTACGGAAGATGTCCAACGGTATATTCTCATTAGGTGAGTGGATGGCGTTGGATTCGAGCCCGAAGCCCATCAGAACGGTTTTGATGCCCAGTACTTGCTCGAAAGTGGAGATGATGGGGATACTTCCACCCCGACGCACTGCCAGCGGTTTCTTTCCAAAAGCTTTTTCAAAACCTTTTTCGGCGGCTTGGTAGGCGGGTAGGGTGATGGGACATACATATCCTTGGCCTCCATGCATCGGAGTGACTTTTACCTGTACTGAATCCGGCGCTATGTCCAGAATGTAGTCGGCAAAGAGCCGGGATATCTTGTGGTGGTCCTGGTGGGGAACCAACCGGCAGGATACCTTGGCGTATGCCTTGGATGGGAGCACGGTCTTGGACCCTTCACCCGTATATCCGCCCCAGATGCCGCATACGTCGAAAGACGGACGGCAACTGTTACGTTCCAGCGTACTGTAACCTTTCTCTCCGAAAAGTGCTTTTACATGGATAGCCTTTTTGTATTTCTCTTCGTCGAAAGGAATGCGGGCTATCATGTCGCGCTCGGTTTGGGGAACTTCTTCCACATCGTCATAGAAGCCCGGTACGGTGATACGTCCCTCTGCGTCCGTCACTTGGCTGATTATCTGGCAAAGTACATTGATGGGGTTGGCAACAGCACCGCCGAAGTGACCGCTGTGTAGGTCGCGGTTGGGGCCGGTCACTTCTATTTCCCAATAGGCCAGTCCGCGCAGTCCGGTGGTCAGTGAAGGCAGGTCTGCACCAAGCATGCTGGTGTCCGAAACCAGAATGACGTCTGCTTTCAGCAACTCTTTGTGCTCCTGGCAGAAGCTTTCTAAGCTGGGCGAACCGATTTCTTCTTCTCCTTCGAAGATGAATTTTACGTTGGTTTGCAGCAGTTCGTTGCGTACGAGGTATTCAAACGCTTTCACTTGTATGAAAGATTGCCCTTTGTCATCATCAGCACCACGTGCCCAGATATGTTCGTCGCGTATTTCCGGTTCAAAGGGGGCGCTTTTCCAAAGTTCGAGAGGTTCGGCTGGCATCACGTCGTAGTGGGCATATACCAATACGGTCTTGGCGTCCGGGTCTACGATTTTCTGTCCAAAAACAATCGGGTTGCCTTTGGAGGGCATTACGAGGGCTTCATCCGCTCCGGCTTCGAGCAGCAACTGTGCCCAGCGTTCGGCGCAGGCAAGCATATCGTCGTGATGCTCGGGTTTGGCACTGATGCTTGGAATGCGAATGAGGCTGAACAAGTCTTCCAGCATTTTAGGCTCGTTCTCGGTGATGTATTTCTTTATTTCCATGGGTGAATATTATAGTTGTGTTGTTCTGTCAATCAGGTAATAATCCAACAATGTCATTGCTGTCATTGCTTCCACGATGGGTACTGCGCGTGGCAATACACACGGGTCATGGCGTCCTCGGGCTTTCAGGGTGGTGTCTACACCGTCAATGTTCACGGTGTGTTGCTCCATCAGTACGGTTGCCACGGGTTTGAAGGCTACACGGAAATAGATGTCTTGCCCGTTACTGATTCCACCTTGTATACCGCCCGAATGATTGGTGCGGGTCTCGATACGTCCGTTATTGTTGTAGAACACATCATTCTGCTCCGAGCCTTTCTGCTTTAATCCCTTGAAACCGTCTCCATACTCGAATGCTTTTGCTGCATTGATGCTGAGCATGGCTGCTCCAAGTGCTGCATGGAGCTTGCCGAATACGGGTTGTCCCAGTCCGATGGGGCATCCTTTGACGACACAAGTCACCACTCCTCCGATGGTATCTCCTTCTCCCTTTATCTTGAAGATGAGTTCTTCCATTTCTTTTGCCTTCGCCGGGTCGGGGCAGCGGACCGGATTGGTCTCTATCAGGTCGAGGTCGTATGCGGTATAATTTTCTTCAAGGCGGATAGGACCTACTTGTGAAGTGTACGCCGTGATGTGTATACCCAGCTGCTTCAGCGCCAATTTGGCCAGTGCACCCGCTACTACACGCGAGATTGTTTCACGGGCTGATGAACGTCCGCCTCCGCGGTGGTCGCGGATGCCATATTTCACTTTATAAGTATAGTCGGCATGTGACGGTCGGTAGACTTCTTTCAGATTATTGTAATCGTCAGAATGCTGGTTTTGGTTCCATACAATGAATCCTATGGGGCAGCCTGTGGATTTTCCTTCGAAGATGCCGGAGAGGAACTCCACTTTGTCACCCTCTTTCCGAGCAGTAGTGATACGTGACTGTCCGGGGCGGCGTCGGTCGAGCTCTGCCTGGACGAAATCCATATCAATGGCTATTCCTGCAGGGAATCCGTCTATCACTCCTCCCACACCCTTACCGTGTGATTCCCCAAAACTGGTAAGACGGAGAATATTTCCAAATGAGTTGAACATATCAAATGCTTTAAAGGTTTATATATGAGGTTAATGTGCCAATACGCTTTATAGGAAATGCTTTTGACTTTATAAAGATAACAACTTTTTTCATAAAACGTTTAAGGAAATAAGATAAAAAATCCTTTCCGTATAAAGTTGCCTGCCTTTACCAGAGTTTGGCTAATGGTTTGTTCTTTATAAAAATGGCTTACTCTTTATGAAATATACATCGGAATTTCACTCGTAATGATGAAAAAAGGAACATCTATTTTTTAGAAAAGACCTTGTACTGTAACCTTAAAAAGTGTTACTTTGCACCTTTAATTTAAAATGGGAAATTAATAGCTCCCTTGGGAAGCTTTTTATTAACTAAACAAGTACTCAAAAAAGTATGAAAAAGAATTTATTTTATTTATTTGCATTGATCTGTTCAATGAGTTTATTCACGGCTTGTAGTGATGATGACGATGAAAATTGGAAGAAAGTGCCTAATCAGATTATTACAGCTGAAAATCTGGAACTGGAAACTAATATTCCAACAAGTTCTGATGCTAGTATGAAATTAGCGATGACCGATGCGCAGAATGGTATTTTGACGTTGAATAAAGTGGTTAGAGGTGCAGATGAAATAGAAATTAATGTGACTGTTGTTGAACAGACAGACGGTACTTTTAAGTTTCAAGGCGAGAAAAGTGTAACGCCTGCTACTAAGGCGGCTTGGGTGCTGCTTAGCTCTACGAATGTGAAAGTTTCGGGTACTATCACATTAGAAGGGAAAGCTGCAGTTACGGTTTCTACGGAGTTTGTAGGAGATATCGTGAAGAAATATCAGTTGTGTGATGCTGTTTATTATGCTGATTCTAAAGATAGAACCAATATTTATGCTCCGGGAAGATTGACTTGGGTATCGCCTTATGGAGAAGGTGGTAATGCAGGGATTGCAGCGGATAATATCTCGACAGTAGGGACAAATGTCCTATCTGCGGCTATGATACAGCTTTTGAAAGATGTGGAGTTCAAAGCTGACGGTTCTATTGTAGCCAGCTATGCAGAAGAAATAAACATTACTATGGATCAGATGATTATGGCCGGTATGGGACAGCTCCCTTCAACGGACGGCATTGTTTGGAAATCTTCTCCTGCAAATCTGGCTTATTGGTATGTGAAGGGTGAGCATATCTATGTTGTGCTGAATATTCCTGCCATTGTAACCGAAGCATTGAAAGATGCTGAGGATTCTCAAGTGACTCCGGAAGCTATTTTGCAGATTATAGAAATGGTGAAGAGCATGAGTGGAGCTGACATCAAGAATTTGTTGGGTCAGTTGTTGGCTGGACTTGAAGATGATAATATGCTGAAAAAGTTAGATATTTCTAAAATTTCCGATAGTGATATTGAAAAACTGATTGGCTATGTAATCGATGGTTTCCCCTTGAACTATAGAACTACCCAATTGGAGATAAAGAACGAGGAAGAGCTCGTAAGAACGGTAAATGATCTCTCTATCTATCTGGATAAGGATTTATTTGATATTTTTATGCCTGCTCTCTATCCGATGTTACCTGATGTAGATATGTTGTTAAAGAACACGAACATTGAATTCTGGGGACAGAGTATACCTTTGTGGAATATGATCCAGATGCTGACTGCCTTGAACTCAATGACTGAAATAGAAGGAATTTGGAATGTTACTACCAGATTCAATTTAGGTATAAGTCTTGGTGACAATTCTTATAAAAAATAAGAAAAGATTTTTCTTTATCTATAAAGAGGGTTCTGTGCTTGGAATCCTCTTTTTTATTTTTTTGTTCGTTTTATTATAGAATAAAATACATTATCTTTGCCTGCATCAAATTTGAATAAATATGACTGAAACGGAAAGACTGCAAATCATTACCCTTGTCAAGAACGAGGTCGTCCCTGCCATTGGTTGTACAGAACCTATAGCTGTAGCATTGTGTGTAGCAAAGGCTGTGGAAGTGTTGAATAAGCGTCCCGAAAAGATAACCGTATTGCTGAGTGCCAATATTCTGAAGAATGCAATGGGAGTGGGTATTCCTGGTACGGGGATGATTGGATTACCGATTGCTGTGGCACTTGGCGCTTTAATAGGCAAGTCGGCATATCAATTGGAGGTTTTGAAAGACAGTACCCCTGATGCAGTGGAGGCAGGAAAGCGTTTCATAGAAGAAAAGCGTATCCATATATCCTTAAAAGACGATATAGAAGAGAAACTTTATATAGAAGTCTGCTGTGAAGCCGATACGGACAAGGCAACCGCCATTATTGCTGGTGGACATACTTGCTTTACTTATATAACGCACAACGGGGACATCCTGCTGGACAAACAAACCGCTTCTTGCTTCGAAGAGGAGGAGGATGTATTGGACTTGACTTTACGCAAAGTGTATGACTTCGCCATGACAACCCCATTAGACGACATCCGTTTTATTCTTGATACGGCACGACTGAACAAGACTGCCGCTGAACGTTCCTTCGAAGGTGAATACGGTCATGGTCTGGGTAAAATCCTACGTGGCACTTACGAACACCGGATTATGGGCGACAGTGTCTTCTCTCATATCCTTTCTTACACTTCGGGAGCATGTGATGCCCGTATGGCAGGAGCTATGATTCCAGTGATGAGTAATTCCGGCAGTGGTAATCAAGGGATATCCGCTACCCTTCCCGTACTAGTCTATGCCGAAGAAAACGGGAAATCAGAAGAAGAATTGATACGTGCCTTGATGTTGAGCCATTTGACAGTAATCTATATCAAGCAGAGTTTGGGACGGTTATCCGCCTTATGCGGTTGTGTGGTTGCTGCCACGGGTTCCAGTTGCGGTATAACCTGGCTAATGGGAGGAACTTATGAACAAGTGGCATATGCTGTGCAGAACATGATTGCCAATCTTACCGGAATGATTTGTGATGGTGCCAAACCCAGTTGTGCCTTGAAAGTAACTACCGGAGTTTCAACCGCAGTGCTTTCAGCCATCATGGCCATGGAAAACCGTTGTGTAACTTCCGTAGAAGGTATTATTGATGAGGATGTGGATCAGAGTATCCGCAATCTGACAAAAATAGGTTCCAAAGGAATGAATGAAACGGATAAGTTGGTATTGGAAATAATGACAAGTAAATAATATAGAAATTAAAGAATTAAAAATTAAAGAATTACCATGCGGCATGCTTAATACAGTGTAGCTTGGTTCCTTAATTTCTAATTCTTTAATTTTTAATTCTTTAGTGGCAGCATCCGCCTCCACATTCATGGTCGCCGCATCCGTCGCCACAGTCACCACAACCGCAGCTGCCGCAACCGCCACCCATCATACGGGCGACTTCGGCAAGTTCTTCGTTTGTAGCCAGGCGGCTTTCCACTACTTCTCCAGTGAAGTTCAAGTCACAACCTGCGAGCGGATGGTTCATATCCATTACGACGATATCTTCCTTCACTTCTACCACACTTCCGTTGATGCGTTGACCTTCAGAAGTCATCAAGGGGATAACGGCACCTTCTACTACACGATCGCTGTCGAATTTCCCTTCTATCATAAAGATTTCTTTGGGGAGGTCAATAACATGGTCGTCGTCATATTCACCATAAGCTTCTGATGCCGGAATGGTAAAGTCGAATTTATCGCCTATCTGCAAGTCTTTTATCTGGGCTTCAAAGGGTTCGAGTGTCATTCCCAGCCCTGAGATAAACTGAAAAGGATGCTCTACGGGTGCTTCTTCTTCGAAATCTTTTTCTCCGTTTTCGATTGAGTACAGCTTATATGCTACGGTGATGTACTTGTTTTCTACTGTTTCCATTAATTTTCTATCTTTATTTAATTAGTAAATACTTTTTTTGAGTATTTGAAGAGACAAAGATACGAATTATTTGTTTCGGGATGTAGAGAGCCTTTGGTAATTTTCAGATTATTAAATGGTTTCAATGATTGGCAATACATTTACATTGGCTGTCCGAATGGTTCTATTTAGAACTGTTAAGTGATAAAATAGGATTTTAGGGCGATATTTTCTTACGATTATTCATATTTATCTTATTTTTTTATTCAATTTGTTTGGAGATTATAAAAAAGCCCTTACCTTTGCAGCACATTTGAAACAAAAAAGAAGAATTAAGTTATGAATTTACATACATCTATTAACCTGGCATTCCTGCATATTATTCGCGTCGTGGTGGTGGCATCAAGAGCGTGAGAAAGGTTATGTATGTATTCGTATGTTAGAAGATAATTTATTAAGCCTTTCTCACTATAGTGGGAGAGGCTTTTTCATTAAAAGGAGATTTGAAAATGAAGCATCAGTTACGCAGCTCGTTCAGCACACAAGGTCGCCGCATGGCGGGAGCCCGTGCATTGTGGACGGCGAATGGTATGAAGAAGGAACAGATGGGTAAGCCCATTATCGCTATAGTCAATTCATTTACACAATTCGTCCCCGGGCATGTACACCTGCACGAAATAGGCCAGTTTGTAAAGGAAGAGATTGAAAAGCTGGGGTGTTTTGCTGCGGAGTTCAATACGATTGCCATTGACGACGGTATCGCTATGGGACACGACGGTATGCTTTATTCCCTGCCTTCAAGAGATATCATTGCCGATAGTGTGGAGTATATGGTAAATGCCCATAAGGCGGATGCTATGGTTTGCATCAGTAACTGTGACAAGATTACTCCGGGGATGTTGATGGCGGCTATGAGGCTGAATATACCGACTGTGTTTGTTTCAGGCGGTCCGATGGAAGCCGGGGAATGGAACGGACAACATTTGGATTTGATTGATGCTATGATTGAATCTGCTGATGAAAGTGTGGGCGATAAAGAGGTGGCACAGATTGAGCAACATGCCTGCCCCACTTGCGGATGCTGCTCAGGCATGTTTACCGCTAATTCCATGAATTGCCTGAATGAAGCGATTGGATTGGCACTGCCCGGTAACGGCACGATTGTAGCCACTCACGAAAATCGCAAGAGACTGTTTGAGGATGCAGCTAAGTTGATTGTAGCGAATGCCTTTAGATATTATGAAGAAGGGGATGAGAGTGTACTCCCGCGCAGTATTGCTACCCGCGAGGCATTTTTGAATGCCATGACGCTGGATATTGCGATGGGCGGTTCTACTAATACAGTACTTCATTTGTTGGCTGTGGCTCACGAAGCCGGAGCGGATTTTAAGATGGATGACATTGACATGCTCTCCCGCAAGACCCCCTGCTTATGCAAGGTGGCTCCCAATACCCAAAAGTATCATGTACAAGACGTTAACCGTGCCGGTGGCATCATTGCCATCATGGATGAGCTAGCCAAGGGCGGATTGGTCGATACGAATGTCCGCCGTGTGGATGGAATGACGTTGGCAGAGGCAATCGACCGGTATAGTATTACCAGCCCTGATGTATGTAAAGAGGCAATCAAGAAATACTCCAGTGCGGCAGCCGGAAAGTTCAATCTGGTACTTGGCTCACAAAATGCGTCTTATAAGGAACTCGATACGGACCGTGCGACCGGTTGTATCCGTGATTTGGAACATGCATACAGCAAGGATGGCGGTCTGGCGGTTTTGAAGGGAAATATAGCTCAGGACGGTTGCGTTGTCAAGACTGCCGGTGTAGACGAGAGTATCTGGAAATTTACGGGGCCGGCGAAAGTCTTCGACTCACAAGATGCGGCTTGCGACGGTATTCTGGGTGGAAAGGTGGTCAGTGGAGACGTCGTCGTCATCACTCACGAAGGGCCGAAAGGTGGACCGGGTATGCAAGAGATGCTTTATCCTACTTCTTATATCAAATCCCGCCATCTGGGTAAGGAGTGTGCATTGATTACCGACGGGCGTTTCAGTGGTGGTACTTCCGGACTAAGCATCGGACATGTTTCTCCCGAAGCGGCTGCCGGTGGTAATATCGGCAAGATTAAGGATGGGGACATTATCGAAATTGATATACCGAACCGTTCTATCAATGTGAAGTTGACGGATGAAGAGCTTGCAGCACGCCCTATGACTCCGGTAACCCGCAACCGTGAAGTCTCCAAAGCATTGAAAGCATATGCCAGTATGGTGAGTTCCGCTGACAAAGGGGCTGTGAGGCTGATTGATTAAAGGCCTCACCCCCGATCCCTCTCCGAAAGAGAGGGGAGGAGGGAATGATACAAATTTCCGAAGTTTTTAATAAAAAGATAAAGTATGGCTGATAATAATAAAAAGAGTAACTTTTCCTCCCTCTCCCAAGGAGAGGGTCGGGGTGAGGCTCTAATAACAGGCGCAGAAGCATTGATGCGTTCTCTGGAGCATCAGGGGGTAAAGACCATTTTCGGCTATCCGGGAGGGAGCATCATGCCGGTATTCGATGCCTTATACGACCACCGGAAGGAATTGAACCACATCTTGGTTCGCCATGAACAAGGAGCAACCCATGCGGCACAAGGCTTTGCACGTGTATCAGGCGAGGTTGGCGTTTGTCTGGTTACCAGTGGACCGGGGTCTACCAATACTATCACGGGCATTGCAGATGCCATGATTGACAGTACGCCTATCGTTGTCATTGCCGGCCAGGTAGGGACGAACTTCTTGGGTACGGATGCATTTCAGGAAGTGGACTTGGTAGGCATTACTCAGCCTATCACGAAATGGAGTTACCAGATTCGTCGTGCAGAAGATGTGGCCTGGGCAGTGGCACGTGCTTTCTATGTGGCAAAGAGCGGACGTCCGGGACCGGTCGTGCTGGATTTTGCTAAAAACGCCCAAGTGGAGAAAACAGAATATGCGCCTACTAAGGTGGACTATGTCCGTAGCTATCTTCCCGTTCCCGAAATGGAGCCGGAGGCCATACGGCAGGCTGCTGAATTAATAAATGGTGCGGAACGGCCTTTGGTGCTGGTAGGACAAGGCGTGGAGCTGGGAGAAGCCCAGCAAGAGCTTCGTGCTTTCATTGAGAAAGCCGGAATGCCTGCCGGATGCACTTTATTGGGACTTTCTGCCTTGCCTACGGACCATCCGTTGAACAAAGGAATGCTTGGTATGCACGGTAACCTGGGGCCCAATATCAATACCAATAAATGTGATGTCCTTATCGCCGTAGGCATGCGCTTTGATGACCGTGTGACGGGTAAATTGGAAACATATGCCAAGCAGGCGAAGATTATCCACTTTGATATTGACCCTGCCGAAATAGATAAGAATGTAAAAACCGATGTTGCTGTTCTGGGCAATTGCAAAGAGACACTGGCTGCCGTTACCCAATTGCTGGAACCCGCCAACCATCAGGAATGGATTGACAGTTTCCGGCAATACGAGGAAGTGGAAGAGGAAAAGGTAATCCGTCCGGAATTACATCCGGCAGGAAAAGCGCTAAGCATGGGTGAGGTAGTGCGTGCTGTGAGTGAGGCTACCCATAACGGGGCGATATTGGTGACTGATGTCGGCCAGAATCAGATGATGTCCGCCCGTTATTTCAAATACAGCAAGGAACGTAGCATTGTTACTTCCGGTGGCCTGGGTACTATGGGCTTCGGCCTTCCGGCAGCTATCGGTGCCACTTTTGGACGTCCGGACCGCACGGTATGCGTATTCATGGGAGACGGCGGCTTGCAGATGAACCTGCAGGAACTGGGTACCATCATGGAACAAAAGGCTCCGGTGAAGATGATTCTGTTGAACAATAACTTCCTGGGCAATGTTCGTCAATGGCAGGCGATGTTCTTCAATCGTCGTTATTCGTTTACTCCGATGATGAATCCGGATTATATGAAGATTGCTTCGGCATATGATATTCCTGCACGCAGGGTAATGACCCGCGAGGAGCTGGCAAAAGCGATTGACGAGATGATAGCGACCGACGGACCGTTCCTGCTCGAAGCTTGTGTGGAGGAAGAAGGAAATGTAATGCCGATGACACCTCCGGGCGGTTCGGTCAATCAGATGTTGTTGGAATGCTAACTATAAATTAAGAATGAAGAATTAAGAATGAAGAATGGCACAGAGAAATCTACCTCTTTCATTCCCGTATTCTTAATTCTTCATTCATCATTCTTCATTTAAAAAGACATGGATAAGACATTATATACAATCATTGTTCATTCGGAAAACTTTGCCGGTTTGCTGAATCAGGTGACGGCTGTGTTTACCCGCCGGCAGATAAACATCGAGAGTTTGAATGTATCGGCCTCCTCCATCAAGGGGGTACATAAATATACCATTACCGCTTGGACGGACAAGGATACCATTGAAAAGGTGACCAAGCAGATTACCAAGAAAATAGATGTGCTGCAAGCCCATTATTTCACGGATGATGAAATCTATCAGCACGAGATTGCCCTTTATAAAATAACGACCCCTACGCTGGAAGAAAAACCGGAGGTGTCCAAAGTAATCCGTAAGTACAATGCCCGTATTGTGGAGGTGAATGCTGTATTTGCCATTGTTGAGAAGAATGGCATGAGTGAGGAAATAACCAATCTTTATGAGGAGTTGCGCCAGTTGGATTGCGTACTTCAGTTCGTCCGTTCGGGTCGCGTAGCCATTACGACCAGCTGCTTTGAGCGTGTCAATGAATATCTGGCGGACCGTGAAGCAAAATATCGTCAAAGTAAACACCAGGAATCATGATGAGCGAGAACAATAAGATAGGTACCTACAAGTTTGTTGCCGAACCGTTTCATGTCGACTTTACCGGACGGCTGACAATGGGAGTATTAGGCAACCATTTGTTGAATTGTGCGGGTTTCCATGCCAGCGACCGCGGTTTTGGCATCGCGACTCTAAACGAGGACAATTATACTTGGGTATTGTCCCGTCTGGCTGTCGAACTGGATGAAATGCCTTATCAGTACGAAGATTTCTCCATTCAGACTTGGGTGGAGAATGTCTATCGCCTTTTTACAGACCGTAATTTCGCTATCATCGATAAGGAGGGTAAGAAGATTGGGTATGCACGTTCCGTTTGGGCGATGATTAGCATGAATACCCGTAAGCCGGCAGATTTGCTGGCTCTTCATAGTGGCAGCATTGTAGATTATGTTTGCGATGAGCCTTGTCCGATAGAAAAACCTTCGCGGATAAAGGTGGCCTCAAAGGAACCGGTTGCTGCTTTGGTAGCCAAATACAGTGATATTGACATTAACGGGCATGTGAACAGCATCCGTTACATCGAGCATATCCTTGATTTGTTCCCGATAGAGATGTATAAGGAGAAGCGCATCCGTCGTTTTGAGATGGCATATGTAGCCGAAAGCTATTATGGGGATGAGTTGACTTTGTTCATGGATGATGCCGGTGAGGGCGTTTACGATGTGGAGGTGAAAAAGAATGGCAGCGAAGTGGTCTGTCGCTCTAAAGTGATGTTTACAGAGAAATAAATAAATTTATCAACGTTGGCGTAAGCCACAAATAAAAATTAAAACAAAAAATGGCACAATTGAATTTTGGCGGTGTTATTGAGAATGTAATGACCCGCGAAGAATTTCCTTTGGAAAAAGCACGTGAGATTTTGAAAGATGAAACAATTGCAGTAATCGGTTATGGCGTACAAGGCCCGGGCCAGGCTTGCAACTTGCGTGATAACGGTTTCAATGTGATTGTAGGACAACGTCCGGGCAAGACATACGAAAAGGCTGTGGCTGACGGATGGGTACCGGGTGAGACTTTGTTCGGCATCGAAGAGGCTTGTCAGAAAGGTACTATCATCATGTGTCTGTTGTCTGACGCAGCTGTAATGTCTGTATGGCCGACTATCAAACCTTATTTGACTCCCGGAAAGGCTCTTTACTTCTCTCATGGTTTTGCTATTACCTGGAACGACCGTACCGGCGTGGTTCCTCCTAAAGATATTGATGTTATTATGGTTGCTCCCAAAGGTTCCGGTACTTCACTTCGTACCATGTTCCTCGAGGGTCGTGGCTTGAACTCATCATATGCCGTCTATCAGGATGCTACGGGTAAGGCTTTTGACAAGACGATTGCACTGGGTATCGGCATCGGTTCGGGATATTTGTTCGAGACAACTTTCATCCGTGAAGCCACTTCCGACTTGACCGGTGAACGTGGTTCCTTGATGGGTGCTATCCAGGGATTACTGTTGGCTCAGTATGAGGTATTGCGCGAAAACGGCCATACTCCTTCTGAAGCATTCAATGAAACAGTGGAAGAGTTGACTCAATCTTTGATGCCATTGTTTGCCAAGAATGGTATGGACTGGATGTATGCCAACTGTTCTACTACGGCACAGCGTGGTGCGCTGGATTGGATGACCCCGTTCCATGATGCCATCAAGCCGGTTGTACAGAAATTGTATGCAAGTGTGAAGTCGGGTAACGAAGCTCAGATTTCTATCGACAGTAACTCCAAACCCGATTATCGTGAGAAGCTGAATGCAGAATTGAAAGCCTTGCGTGAAAGCGAAATGTGGCAGACAGCTGTTACGGTTCGTAAACTTCGTCCGGAAAACAATTAATCAGCTTTATATAAATAGGTGAAATACCCTCTTCGGTGTTACCGGAGGGGGTATTTCTTTATTATTGATTCCCTATATTTTGAATAAACTCCAATAGCTTCCGGTAAAAACCGTGATGTTTCAGCGTCTCTGCCTCTCCCAATATTACCAGCTTCATACGTGCCCGGGTGATGGCTACATTCATTCTCCTTAAATCATTCAGGAATCCTATCTGCCCTTCTTCGTTGGCGCGGACAAGGCTGATGAAGATAACATCGCGCTCTTGCCCTTGGAAGCCATCCACCGTATTTACAGTGAACAAGCTGCGATAAGGCTTGAGTGAAGCGTCTGCCTTTATCTTGTTGCGGAGATATTGCACTTGTGCCTTGTAAGGGGAGATGATGCCGAAGTCTATTTTTTCTTCCAGAATGCGGCTGCCACCGATACGGTTGATGTAGATTTTCAGTTCTGATAGGAGCAGGTCCGCTTCCGCTTTATTGATGCGTCCGAAAGTCTCTCCCACAAATTCTTCTTTGAAATCCATTTCGGAGGTGTCAATCCAGTGGATAGGGGTATACCAGTCCAGGATGCCCCGGTAACGCACTTCGGGAGCGGCTTCCAACTCGCCATTATAAAACCATTGGGAAGGAAATTTCATGATTTCCTCGTGCATGCGGTATTGCACTTTCAGCAAAGAGACAACGGCAGGTTTGTTGGACACCACTTTCTCCATCAATGTTCGTTCCAGACCTCCACGGGCGGCTTCGTGGCATTTTATGGTGGGCGGAAGTTGGCAGTGGTCACCCGCCAATACCACGCGGTCTGCTTTTCGGATAGCTATCCAGCAGGCAGCCTCTAAGGCCTGGGCTGCTTCATCAATGAAAAGGGTGCCGAAACGGCGTCCGTTCAGCAGCCGGTGATTGCTGCTTACCAGCGTGGAGGCTATGACGTGTGCCCCATCAAAAAGCTCTGCATTGATTTGTATTTCCAATGCGGTGGCGCGGTCGCGCAGGCGGCTCATACGGCTGCGTACTCCTTCGCGTTCGTCATAGCTGCCACGGCGGGCACGGCTGCCCAGTTCACGGAGATTTTTCCGGATGCTCCACAGTTCCGGATAAAGCGGATGGTTCTCGAAACGACGCTCGTAGGTAAAGGAAAGCATCTTGTCGTTGACACGGGTCGGATTGCCGATACGCAGGACATTGACGCCACGGTCCACAAGTTTTTCCGAAATCCAGTCGACGGCAGTATTGCTTTGGGCACATACCAGTACCTGCGGTTCCCGATGCAGGGTTTCGTAGATGGCTTCCACTAAGGTGGTCGTTTTTCCGGTTCCCGGAGGACCGTGTACAATGGCCACGTCGCGGGCACACAGCACTTTGTTTACAGCTGTCTCCTGCGTGGAGTTCAGCCAGGGAAACCGTACGGGATAGAGCTCTCGGAAACCGGCTTTCGAGGTTCCCAGCAATATGTCCCGCAATTCGGCCAGGCGGTTGCCTTTGGAGCGTAACGTATCTTCCAAGGCTTCGAACATGGTCCGATAGGATGTTTCGTCGAAATAAAGTTGCACGCCGAGGTTGTCCGTTTCCTGCACTTCCATAACGGCACCGGCTCCGGGCATTATCGCTACCATCCGTGTCTCGTCGGCATAGCTTACGGTAGCGGTGAAGTTCATATAGGTTATTTTTCCATCGGCAGACTGGCGGAAAAAACATACGGGACGGCCGAACTCAAAATTATGTTCTATATCGGTATTTTCTGTGTGTGTAATTTCTATTACTAATTGATTCAGTGAATTATAGTAACTTCGTCCCGGAGTGGCAGGATACCAGCAAAGTCCCCGTTTCACTTTCCGGGCAACTCCCATGTTTTCGGTTTGGCGTTTGAATTCCTCTTTTTCGTATTCGTATTCCATGCGCAGCAAAAGTTGTTGCTGCTGGAGGTGAATAATAGGACTATTTGAATCTTGTTCCTTCATGGTTGCAAAGGTAATCATTCTTCGCTTCCGACGGAAAAAATGCTTTATTTTGTTAAACTATTCAGCCTTTTTATTTGTTTATGATATTAATTTGTAATCTTTACAATAATGAAAAACTAAAAAATAGTGGTTATGGTATATGATTTAACGATGCTCAAAACGTTTTATGCTGCTTATTCGGAGAAGATAGAACGCGTACGGAACGTACTGCGGCGTCCGATGACTTTAGCGGAGAAAATTTTGTATGCTCATTTGTATGATGGGGATAAAGTGAAGAACTACAGACGGGGAGAAGACTATGTGAATTTCCGTCCCGACCGTGTGGCCATGCAGGATGCAACGGCTCAAATGGCCTTATTGCAATTTATGAATGCAGGCCGTGAGCAGGTTGCCGTGCCTTCCACTGTGCATTGTGACCATTTGATTCAAGCATATAAAGGTGCAAAAGAAGATGTTGCGACTGCTACGAAGACCAACGAGGAGGTCTATAATTTTCTCCGTGATGTTTCTTCCCGCTATGGCATAGGTTTTTGGCAGCCGGGAGCAGGTATTATTCACCAGGTGGTATTGGAGAACTACGCATTTCCGGGTGGAATGATGGTAGGCACGGACTCTCATACGCCCAATGCCGGAGGTTTGGGCATGGTGGCCATTGGTGTGGGTGGTGCCGATGCGGTGGATGTGATGACCGGCATGGAATGGGAACTGAAAATGCCGCGTCTGATAGGCGTACACTTGAAGGGTAAATTGAGTGGCTGGGTAGCTCCCAAAGACGTTATTCTGAAGTTGGCGGGTATTCTTACTGTAAAAGGGGGAACCAATGCCATCATTGAATATTTTGGACCGGGAACCGCTTCATTGTCTGCCACTGGAAAGGCTACCATCTGCAATATGGGGGCAGAGGTGGGGGCGACTACCTCCCTTTTCCCTTACGATGAGCGTATGGGTACCTACTTGAAAGCTACCGGACGTGAAGAAGTGGCGGAAATGGCTGCTTCCGTAGCTGCCGACCTTCGCGCCGACGACGAAGTGCTGGCAAATCCGGAAAAATATTACGACCGCATCATTGAAATAGACCTCTCGTTATTGGAACCGTATATCAACGGGCCCTTTACGCCGGATGCAGCAACACCGATATCGAAATTTGCCGAGGTAGTGATAACCAATAACTATCCCCGCCGGATGGAAGTCGGTCTGATAGGGTCGTGCACCAATTCGTCCTATCAGGATTTGAGCCGCGCGGCCTCCCTTGCCCGGCAGGTAAAGGAAAAGAATTTGAAGGTTGCTTCCTCGCTGATTGTCAACCCCGGCTCGGAGCAGATACGTGCCACTGCTGAACGCGACGGCATGATTGCCGCTTTCGAAGATATTGGCGCAACGATAATGGCGAATGCCTGCGGACCTTGTATTGGCCAGTGGAAGCGCCATACTGATGACCCCGAACGCAAAAATTCCATCGTCACCTCTTTTAACCGTAATTTTGCCAAACGTGCCGATGGAAATCCCAACACTTTTGCTTACGTCGCTTCCCCGGAGATAACGATGGCGCTGACCATTGCCGGTGACCTTTGTTTCGACCCGTTGAGGGATACGCTGGTCAATGCCAAAGGAGAGGTTGTGAAACTGTCCGAACCGGTCGGTGAAGAATTGCCGGCACACGGGTTTATAGGAGGAAAGGAAGGATACATTGCTCCAGGCAAAGGACAGACGGAAATTACGGTCAATCCTCATTCACAGCGCTTGCAACTGCTGACTCCCTTCCCTGCCTGGGATGGCATGGATTTGCTGGACATGCCTTTATTGATTAAAGTACAGGGGAAATGTACCACCGACCACATTTCCATGGCGGGGCCATGGCTCCGTTTCCGGGGACATTTGGAGAATATTTCGGACAATATGCTGATGGGGGCTGTCAATGCTTTCAATGGAGAGACGAACAAGGTTTGGAACCGCTCCACCAATACCTATGGAACAGTGTCAGGCACTGCGAAGCTGTATAAGTCCGAAGGTATCTCTTCCATTGTCGTTGCCGAAGAGAATTATGGTGAAGGTTCCAGCCGTGAGCATGCTGCCATGGAACCACGCTTCCTGAATGTACGCGTCATTTTGGCGAAAAGCTTTGCCCGTATCCATGAGACGAATTTAAAGAAACAAGGCATGTTGGCGCTGACCTTTACGGATAAGGCCGATTATGACAAGATTCGGGAACGCGACCTGATTTCTGTCATGGGGTTGAAAGATTTTGCTCCAGGACGCACTTTGAAGGTGGTTCTTCATCACGAGGACGGGAGTAAAGAAAGTTTTGAAGTACAACATACGTATAACGAACAGCAGATAGCCTGGTTCCGGGCCGGTTCTGCACTTAATGCAAGATAGAATATGGAAAAAATTACTGTACCTTTTATTACCGGCGATGGGGTGGGAGCAGAAGTGACCCCATCCATGCAGGCTGTCGTGAATGCCGCTGTCAAGAAATCCTATGGTGACCGGCGTGGCATTGAATGGAAAGAAGTGCTGGCAGGAGAACGTGCCTTTCACGAAACCGGTTCCTGGTTGCCGGACGAAACCATGGAAGCCTTCCGCACCTATAAGGTGGGCATCAAAGGTCCTTTGACAACTCCCGTCGGCAGAGGTATCCGTTCCTTGAACGTAGCCTTGCGTCAGACGCTTGATTTGTATGTCTGCCAACGTCCGGTACGTTGGTATAAGGGCATTGTTTCTCCACTCAAAGAGCCGCAGAAGGTGGATATGTGCGTATTCCGTGAGAATACCGAGGATATTTATGCAGGCATCGAATGGGAAGCCGGAACTCCGGAGGCTGAAAAGTTCTATCGTTTTCTCCATGATGACATGGGGGTGACAAAAGTCCGTTTTCCCGAAACCTCCTCGTTTGGCGTGAAGCCCGTTTCAAGAGAAGGAACAGAGCGCTTGGTGCGTGCCGCCTGCCAATACGCGCTTGAGCATCATCTGCCTTCCGTGACCTTGGTACACAAAGGAAACATCATGAAATTTACGGAAGGCGGTTTCAAGAAGTGGGGGTACGAGCTGGCAGAATGTGAGTTTGGTAAAGAACTGGCAGAAGGGCGTCTGGTCATCAAGGACTGCATTGCCGATGCATTCTTGCAGAACACGTTGCTTATCCCCGAAGAATATTCCGTGATTGCCACGTTGAATCTGAACGGCGATTATGTGTCCGACCAACTGGCTGCCATGGTAGGCGGCATCGGCATTGCACCGGGTGCGAATATCAACTATAAAACGGGGCATGCCATTTTTGAGGCTACTCACGGGACGGCTCCGAACATTGCCGGGAAAGACATTGTGAATCCCTGTTCCATCATCCTTTCCGCTGTGATGATGCTTGAATATCTGGGTTGGAAGGAAGCAGCCTCTCTTATAGAGAACGCCTTGGAGGAAAGTTTCACAGAAGCCCGTGCTACTGCCGACTTGGCCCGTTTTATGCCGGGTGGCGTCTCGCTGTCCACTTCGACTTTCACCCGGGAGATTGTAAGGAGAATAGAAAATGGGAATAACGAATAAAACGAAACGATTATGAAGAAGGAGTATCTGATTTACAAGCTTTCCGAAGATTTGAAGGAAGCTACCCGGATTGAGAATGAACTGTTCAGGAAGTTTGATGTGAAGCGCGGTTTGCGTAATGAGGACGGCACGGGAGTCTTGGTGGGGTTGACCAAAATAGGCAATGTGGTCGGCTATGAACGCATCCCCGGTGGAGGGCTGAAGCCTATTCCCGGCAAATTGTTCTACCGCGGTTATGATGTGGATGACTTGGCACACGCCATCATCAAAGAGAAGCGTTTCGGTTTTGAGGAAATTGCCTACTTGTTGCTTTCCGGTCGCCTGCCCGACAAGGAAGAACTCTCTTCTTTCCGTGAACTCATCAACGACAACATGCCGCTGGAGCAGAAGACCAAGATGAATATCATTGAACTCGAAGGAAACAACATTATGAACATCCTGGCGCGCAGCGTGCTCGAGATGTATCGTTTTGACCCTGATGCAGATGACACTTCCCGCGATAATCTGATGCGGCAGAGCATTGAGCTTATTTCGAAATTCCCGACCATCATTGCGTATGCCTATAACATGCTTCGCCATGCCACCCATGGCCGTTCACTGCATATCCGCCATCCGCAGGAAAACCTTTCCATTGCCGAGAATTTCCTCTATATGCTGAAGAAGGACTACACGGAGCTGGATGCCCGCACGCTCGACCTGCTGCTGGTTCTTCAGGCCGAGCACGGTGGTGGTAACAACTCCACTTTTACCGTACGTGTCACTTCTTCTACCGGGACGGATACTTACTCTTCGATAGCGGCAGGTATCGGTTCCTTGAAAGGGCCGCTTCATGGAGGTGCCAATATCCAGGTTGCCGATATGTTCCACCATCTGCAGGAAAACATTCAGGACTGGACGAATGTGGATGAGATTGATACTTACTTCACCCGCATGCTCAACAAGGAAGCCTATAACAAGACCGGCTTGATATATGGTATCGGACATGCCGTCTATACCATTTCCGACCCGCGCGCCATTCTGCTGAAAGAGCTTGCCCGCGACCTTGCCCGCGAAAAAGGGAAAGAACGCGAGTTCGCTTTCCTTGAACTGCTCGAGGAGCGCGCCATTGATGTGTTTGGCCGTGTGAAGAATAATGGAAAGACGGTTTCGAGCAATGTGGATTTCTATTCGGGCTTTGTCTACGAGATGATTGGGCTGCCGCAGGAAATCTTCACGCCTTTGTTTGCCATGGCACGTATTGTCGGTTGGTGTGCACATCGCAATGAAGAATTGAATTTCGAAGGCAAGCGTATTATCCGTCCTGCCTATAAGAATGTTTTGGATGAGGTGGCTTATGTGCCCATTAAGAAACGGTAAGGATTAGACTTGTATCTTTTAAATCGTTCCATCACGGGGAAAAAATCGTTCCACCATGGTGGAACGATTTTTTCTCCATGGTGGAATGAAATTTACTCCATGATGGAACGATTAGATTTTTGTATCTCTACTGCTTAATCTTCTCAGTAAAAAACACTGGTTTTTGCATGAAAAAACAATTATCCGGGGAAAACGATTTGTTTGTTGTGAGTTTTCTTTATCTTTGCTTCGCATAAATAAAGAACTATGAATCAGGAAACTTTTCAGATATTTCTGTGGGTAATGAGTGCTGTGGCATTGGTTGTCTTTATTGCGCTCTATTTTGTCAAAGCGGGTTATGGCATGTTCCGTACTGCCTCGTGGGGAATCTCCATCAATAATAAACTGGCGTGGGTGCTTATGGAAGCGCCGGTATTCATCGTCATGTTTGGGTTGTGGGGGAAGAGTGGAGCGGGATTTGCCGTGCCGGTATATTTCTTTTTCCTGCTGTTTCAGTTGCACTATCTTCAGCGGGCCTTTATTTTTCCGTTCCTGCTGAAAGGTAAAAGCCGGATGCCGGTAGCTATTATGGCGATGGGTATCGTCTTCAACCTTTTGAACGGGATGATGCAGGCGGGCGGTTTGTTCTATTTTGCTCCCGAAGGCTTGTATGCCGATGGCTGGGCCTATTTGCTGAAACCTCATGCCTTGTTGGGAATCATTCTGTTTTTTGCGGGTATGTTCGTCAATTTGCATTCCGACTATGTGATACGTCATCTGCGCAGGCCGGGTGATACGAAGCATTATCTTCCCGGAAAAGGGCTTTACCGATACGTCACTTCTGCCAATTACTTCGGTGAGCTGGTGGAATGGACGGGGTTTGCCATACTCACAGCTTCTCCCGCCGCCTGGGTGTTCGTCTGGTGGACGTTTGCCAACCTTGTTCCCCGTGCCGATGCCATTCACCGCCGTTATCGGGAGGAGTTTGGTGATGAGGCGGTAGGAAAGCGCAAACGCATCATTCCATTTCTTTATTAATGGAAAATGGAGAGTTGAAAATGGAAAATGAATAATTCATAACTTATAACTCATAACTCATAACGATGGAATCCAAGTTATTCACACCCGTCACTTTCGGACCGTTGACCTTGCGTAACCGTACCATCCGTTCGGCTGCTTTCGAGAGCATGTGTCCCGGAAACGCTCCGTCGGACATGTTGCTCGACTATCATCGGTCGGTAGCGGCGGGCGGTATAGGTATGACTACTGTTGCCTATGCGGCAGTTACTCAGAGCGGCCTGTCTTTTGACCGCCAGTTGTGGATGCGTCCCGAGATTATCCCCGGACTCCGTAGGCTGACTGATGCCATACATGCGGAAGGGGCTGCGGCAGGCATCCAGTTGGGACACTGTGGCAACATGTCCCATAAGAGCATTTGCGGTTGTATGCCCGTCGGCGCATCTTCCGGTTTCAATCTTTACTCTCCTACCTTTGTGCGCGGACTGCGTGCCGATGAGCTGCCGGAGATGGCGCGTGCTTATGGGCGTTCGGTGAATCTGGCACGGGAGGCCGGATTTGATTCTGTAGAGATTCATGCAGGGCATGGCTATCTCATCAGCCAGTTCTTGTCCCCGTCCACCAACCATCGGAAAGACGAGTTCGGAGGCTCGTTGCAGAACCGTATGCGTTTTATGGATATGGTGATGGAAGAAGTGATGAAGGCTGCCGGCAGTGATATGGCTGTGCTGGTGAAGATGAACATGCGTGACGGTTTCCGTGGAGGGATGGAACTGGATGAGACGATGCAGGTGGCCCGGAGGCTGGAGCAGTCGGGAGCACATGCGCTGGTCTTGAGCGGTGGGTTCGTCAGTAAGGCGCCGATGTATGTCATGCGGGGCGAAATGCCTATCCGCAGCATGACGCATTACATGACCTGCTGGTGGTTGAAATACGGTGTACGCATGGTAGGCAAATGGATGATACCGAGCGTACCGTTTAAGGAAGCCTATTTCCTGGAAGATGCCTTGAAATTCCGTGCCGCCTTGAAGATACCGTTGGTTTATGTGGGTGGCCTGGTTTCCAGGGACAAGATAGATGAGGTGCTGGATGACGGTTTCGAGGCTGTGCAAATGGCACGTGCTCTGCTCAATGAGCCGGGGTTCGTCAACCGCATGCGTGCCGAAGAGAATGCACGTTGCAACTGCCGGCATAGTAATTATTGCATTGCCCGGATGTATTCCATCGAGATGGCATGCCATCAGCATTTGAAGGAGGAGCTTCCACCTTGTCTGAAAAAGGAGATAGAGAAAATCGAAGCGAAAGGCTGATTTTTAGTTTTTAATTTTCAATTTTTAATTATTAAAGTGAATTTAGCTGTTATAACTGGGGCAGACGGTGGCATGGGCATGGAAATTACCCGCGCAGTGGCAACTGCCGGCTATCAGGTCATCATGGCATGCCGTGACCCCCAAGCTGCCGAACCCAAGCGGCAACTGCTGATGCGTGAAACCGGTAATCCGCGTATTGAGACTGCTCCCATTGATTTGGCATCTCTGGCTTCAGTGGCCGCATTTGCAGAGCATCTGTTGAAGCGGAGAGAGCCGTTGGCGTTGCTGATGAACAATGCCGGAACCATGGAAACGGAACGCCGCATTACCGAAGACGGACTGGAACGGACGGTGAGTGTCAATTATGTAGGGCCTTACCTGCTGACCCGCAAGCTGCTGCCATTGATGGGAGAGGGGAGCCGTATTGTGAATATGGTATCTTGTACGTATGCCATCGGTCATCTTGACTTTCCGGATTTTTTCCTCCGGGGAAGAAGGGGGGACTTTTGGCGCATTCCTATATATAGCAACACGAAGCTGGCATTGACTCTGTTCACCATCGACTTGGCCAGTCGCGTCAAACACAAAGGTATTGTTGTGAATGCGGCCGACCCGGGGATTGTGTCTACCAATATCATCACCATGCATATGTGGTTTGACCCGCTGACAGATATACTTTTCAGGCCTTTTATCCGTACTCCCCGTAAGGGAGCTGCAACGGCTGTCGGCTTATTGCTGGATGAGGATGCCGGTAAACGTACGGGGACATTGAATGCCAGTTGCCGTCCCAAGTCTCTTTCGGAGAAGTACACCCGGCATGTACAGATGGAAGAACTGTGGGAGAGGACGGAAAGTATAGTGAAAAAATGGTTGTAAAAAACAGAGAAGGCGCATATGTCGCCTTCTCTGTTTATGGGGTATCTGAACAGTCTGTCATTAGATAGACAGTTCTCTCAATACATTTACAAGGTCTTTCTTGATGGGTTTGTCATTCTTGATGGCCTTCGTGAAGGGAACGTATACCACTTCATCGTGGTCAATGCCTATCATGACATTGCGCTGTCCTTCCATGATGGCGTCGATGGCGGCTGCGCCCAGACGGCTGGCAAGGATACGGTCGTGTGCCGTAGGGCTACCACCGCGTTGCAAGTGACCGAGGATGGTTACGCGTACGTCATATTGGGGGTATTCGTTCTTTACACGCTCTGCATAGTGCATTGCACCGCCGGTCAGTTCACTCTCGGCTACCAGTACGATACTGCTGTTCTTGGATTTCCGGAAACCGTTCTTGATGAATTCTTCCAGTTGGTCCACTTCCGTACTGAATTCCGGGATAATGGCTGCTTCTGCTCCGGAGGCGATGGCGCCGTTCAGAGCGAGGAAACCGGCATCGCGTCCCATGACTTCTACGAAAAACAAGCGCTCATGGGAAGTGGCTGTATCACGGATTTTGTCCACAGCATCCAGAATCGTGTTCAGCGCGGTGTCGTAGCCGATAGTGGTATCTGTTCCATAAAGGTCATTGTCGATAGTTCCCGGCAGCCCGATACAAGGCACGTCAAACTCTTGTGCAAAGATACGAGCACCGGTCAGCGAACCGTCGCCTCCGATAATCACTAAGGCGTCAATGCCTTCTTTCTTCATGTTGTCGTAAGCAATCTGGCGGCCCTCGGGAGTCGTGAACTCTTTGCAGCGGGCTGTCTTCAGGATTGTACCACCCAGCTGGATGATGTTGCTGACATTTTGGCTTTTGAATTCTTTGATTTCGCCGGTTACCAGACCTTTGTAACCTCTATATATACCTTTAACTGAAAGTCCGTTGTAAATAGCCGAACGTGTCACGGCACGTATGGCTGCGTTCATTCCCGGAGCATCACCTCCTGATGTCAAGATACCAATGCACTTAACTGTTCCCATAACAATCTTTTTGTTTAGTATTAATAATCATGATGAAAAATAGATTTGGACTATTTTTTCATGCCGCAAAGATAGTAAAACTCGCCCAAATACGGATGGATTTAGGAAGAATAATGTAAACTATTGGGTTTTCAGGGAGATAGGCAATATTATTCTACATTTGTAAACGTGTGCTTTGAAGCTGTTTTTTGAATAGTTAAGCGGAAAAATTGCTACCTATCCGTTGCCCATTCCAGGTTTCGTTCTACCTTAAAAAGAGCGAGGCGGATGCCAAGGGAAATTGTCCCGTAATGGCACGGCTTATTGTCGGCAAGTACTCTGAAACAGCATTCAGTGTTAAGCTTCGTGTGCCACAGTCTTTGTGGTTATCTGGACGTGCCTGTGGGAAAAGCGCTGCGGCCCGAGACATAAATAACAGGCTGGATGAAATACGTGCAGCTGCTTTCAGTATCTATGCGGAACAATCCGCAAACCGTGAAGTTGTTACTGCAGAAGAAGTAAAACACCAGCTTTTGGGAATGGCTTCGGAACAGGAAACCTTGTTAAGCTATTTCAGGCTTTTCATGAGAAATTTCGAGAAACGTGTTGGGATTAACCGGACGGAAAGCAGCTTGAACGGTTATCGAAATTCCTATGATCATCTGGTTCGTTTCTTACAGTCACAATACAAGTTGTCAGACATTCCTTTTGCAGCATTAGACCGTTCTTTCATTGAAAAATTCGATTTGCATTTGCGTACGGAATGTCATTTAGCTCCAGGAACGATTGTAAATCTTACTGTAAGGCTGAAAACAATTGTCGGAGAAGCGATTGCGGACGGTATCATTACAGCGTTTCCTTTTGTGGGTTATGAACCGACATTCCAACAGTTCGTTGAACCATTATTTGAAACAGATAGCCGTACTCTGTGGCATAGAACGCAAGCTGGTCTTCCACGTAGCCCGTCATACCTATGCGACCGAAATCACCCTTTCCCATGGTGTACCACTTGAAACGGTCAGCAAGATGTTGGGACACAGCAGAATTGGCACTACACAGCTTTATGCAAAGGTTACAGACAATAAGATAGATACAGATACAAAAGCATTGGATAAAAAAATTGCTGAGAGGTTTTCTGTAGTTATTTGATAATGGCAAAAAATAGGATTATGAAAAGAAATACTGATAATATGGAAATCAAACGTCGCAGTACATTTGCGATATTGTTTTATATAAACCGTACCAAAATCCGTAAAGACGGAACATGTCAGCTGCTGTGCAAGATAAGCATAGATGCCAAATGGGAACAGATAGGAACGAAAGTGTCTGTCAATCCTGCCGTTTGGAATCCGGAAAAGGGACGGGCTGACGGCCGCAGTGAGAATGCTATTACCGTCAACCGGGCCATTGATGATCTGACAAAAGAAATCAAGGAGCATTATAGGCGGATTAAGAACAGTCTGGGATTTATTACGGCAGAGCAGGTAAAGAATGCTGTGATGGGAGTCGGTCAGAAACCGCTAACTCTGCTGGCTCTTTTCAGAGAGCATAACGAGGAGTTCAAGAAGCGTATCGGGGTGGATCGGATAAAGGAAAGTTATGATTCTTACTTGCGCTCATATAAGCACCTTTCTGCTTTTGTGCAGGAAAAACGTGGTATAGAGGATGTTCTTTTACGGAATCTTGATCGTGTTTTTTATGATGACTTTGAACTGTTTCTCAGGACGAACAGGAACTTAAGTCCGAAGACAGTACATGAACACCTTTATAGACTGAAGAAGATGACTATGAGGGCTGTCAGTCAGGGAACAATACGCCGCGATCCTTACTGTCGTCTTCATCCGGAATTACCCAAACGGAAAAGTCGTCATCTGAAATTGGAAGATCTGAAGACACTGCTTACAACCCCGGTCGAGAAGCCACAGCTTCAGTTTGTCCGAGACATGTTCATTTTCTCCACCTTTACCGGACTTGCCTATGCAGATTTGAAAAGACTGACTGTTAATGATATTATACAATCTGAGGATGGTTCGTGGTGGATTCATATCCAACGTCAGAAAACAGGGACATTGTCTTCTGTACGGCTGTTGGATATTCCGTTGAAGATAATTGAAAAGTATCGGGAACAGCGTCATGATGACAAGGTTTTCAATTTATACAAGCGTGAGTATTTCATTATGCTTACCCGTAAGTTAGGTGAGGTATACGGTTTTGAACTCACATTCCATAAGGCGCGACACAATTTCGGAACTCATATAACTCTTTCAATGGGCATTCCAATTGAAACGGTCGGTAAAATGATGGGCCATATGCGAATTGAAACTACGCAGCTTTATGCTAAAGTCACCGACAAGAAAGTAGATGAAGACATGAAACGTCTGAAGGCAGCTGGTCTAAGCCAAACATCCGGCTTATATGAGGAGGATATTATAGTAAGGAAACAGAGACGAAAATCCCAAAGCCAGCTATCAGAAAATAAAGAAACGACCTTGTAACGAGGCCGTTTCTTTTGCATTGTTTCATACCCATCGCTGTTCTTCCCTGCATCTTTTATATGCGTCGTCAAGAACTTTCTGTATGTCTGACTCTTTGTAAAGGGCTTTTCCCTGCACAAGGTAGTAAGGTATCACTGAAAGGCAACAGTCCTTTCTCACGATATACCTGAAGCGTTCTCTTTGATATGCGGAGAATCTCGCATACCTCCTGATTGTCCATCCATTTTTTCAGTCCTGCATCTTTGGCCGGATTGCATATACCAGTGACTTTTTTCTCTATCATGCTGAATCGGACAACCAGTTCGTCAAATGTCCGTTTGTCTATACATATAATTTCCATACTGCCGTTTTGTTAGAATTGAATACCGAGTTCCTTTTTAATTTTTGCCGGAAGTACCTTTCCTTTCCTGCTCAGGAAGTCCTGGACTTCCGAAGCCTTGTAATAGGTACGTCCGTCAATCATGTAGTAGGTGACGAGTTTCTTCTGGCGGTAGCGTGCAAGTGTACGCTTGGTAACACCAAGGAGCTCGCACATATCCTGGTTGTCAAGCAGCTTGTCACCCTCAAGAGCGGCCGTCTGCCTGTTCATGCGGTTCAGCCTGTCATCTATCCTGTCAAACCGTTCCATTATCTGATGGAGCATCATCTGGAATGTCTCCCTGTTTATCTGTATCATAATGAATTCTGTTTTTAGTGTAATAATTCCATTTTTTACACCGTGTTGCGCAACAGGTTTCATTATGATATAGGCCAAAACATAGACCAACGGAACATATCGCCACATAAAAGCATGACAAGTCATTGAGTAATAGGAAAATAAAAAATCAGCCCCATAAAAATGAGACTGATGGAAGTATTGCAAATGCAATATGTTGCAATGCCTTATTGCAATGTCTTGCAATAAACCAGGCGACAAATTCCGTTTTTGAATGTTTTGGATTTTACGGTTTTCCACTCTCCACGTGGCAGATGTTTTGAGACGGATTTATGGTTCGGACGAGTGGAAGGAAACAGGAAAATGATCATTTCATCTATGAGATGATAAACTGAGAGACCACGCAAAAGTTCTATGCTTTCTTCGTCATGTATCTCGGCTTGATAAAGGATGGATGGGTCTGACATGTCTTTCTCGCACATGAAATCCACAAGCGGATAACCCGGATAGAGCCGGCGGGTACATTTGTCGCGCCCGTATGAGAATCCGTCCTTGTCGTCTCTCATCCATTGTAATAAGGGGTCGTCTTCCGCCGGAATGGAACCGTCTAATGTCATTGCTATCAGAACCTGTAACTTGGCCATACCTTTTTTCCTCTAAATGAAAAGCGTGAAACTCACGCACTATCAGGTAGAGGCTCTGGTAAGCCCATTGTAGAATCATGCATGAGCTCACGCTATAGGACATAGCATAAGCTACACGCAAAAGCCTCTACAATATCAATTTACCAGATTTCTACCTGAGACGTCTTGCGACTTATGTTGTAATGTTCGGCAAGGCTTAAAGCAATGCCGATATTTTCTCCTTATGTTGTGACTGTCATTCCTATATTACAAGGATTTCCAATCATATGCAAATGTAGGCATTTTATTCCAAACAGAAATATGGAATGACGGTTATTTGTCATTCAATCCATATTTTTTCATTTTCCGATATAGTGTGGACGGATCAATATGCAGTATGCCTGCTGCTTGTTTGCGACTCCCATGGCTGGTTTTCAATGCCTGTATTATCGAGTGTTTCTCTTCCGCATCGTTTTCAGGAAAAAGATTGATTTCCTCGGTCGCCGCTTCCAGTTTGATATTCAGGTCGGCGGTTTCAATGAGCGGCTGTTTAGCCATAAGTACCGCCCTTCTTATCCTGTTATGCAGTTCCCGTACGTTCCCAGGCCAGCGGTAAGAGAGAAGCAATTGTTCCGCTTCAGAACTGAAGCCTTCTGTCGGTCTTTTCAGTTCTCCGGAAAACTTTTTTCTGAAATGATGAGCCAAAGACAGAATGTCATCGGGGCATTCATGCAAGGAAGGCAGGACAATCTCAAATTCGCATAGCCGGTGGTATAGGTCTTCCCTGAACCGTTTTTCTTGTATTGCAAGTTGGAGATCTTCATTGGTGGCGGCTACAATTCTTACATTAGCCCGCTTTTCTTTGTTACCACCTATTGGGATGTATGTGCCTTCTTGCAAAACCCGCAGCAGCATGGCTTGGACGTCCAGGGACAAGCTGAAGGCTGTTTCTGGGGAGCAAATCCTTGTTTTTGTCGCATATCACAGATTTGGGACGGAAAATATCTTTCAGTTGTCTTTGCAATTCGTCCATCTGTACCGGTTTTGCCAGATAGTCTTTGGCTCCCAGTTTTATGGCTTGTACAGCATCCGGTACTGAAGCATATCCGGTCATGATAATGAAAGGGATATCCATCCGTTCCTTCCGCATCCATTCGAGCAAAGATATACCGTCCCCTTCCGGCAGGCGTACGTCGGACAGCACAAGGTCGAAACTTTCTTTCTTGAGCAGTTTTCGTGCCCCAGGTTCATCTATTGTTATCTCTGCTTCATAACCGGATTTTTCCAACCTTTTTTTCTGTTGCCCGGCAAGCATGATGTTGTCTTCAACTATCAGTATTCTGTATTTCATTCATGTTTTCATTTAATTATGTCCGTCCATTTACGATAATCGGCTTTTTGTCTCAGATATCAGCCGGTCTATTCTTCTGACAATTCTTTCCACATCATTGCGGAATGCTGACTCATCCGTATCTTCCACATACTCTTCATAGCTGTACGATTCCAGCTCATGGGCTATTCCCAATTGCTCCCACATCGGGTACATCCTGTGCAGAGTTTCCCATATCCGCTTCCGGTCGGGCTTTTCCTGACTCAAAGAATCCAGCAAGTCAGAACTGTTCCTATTGGATTCCTCTATAAGAGTCTCCAAAGTCCAGCGTTCGTCTCCCGTAGTGACATACAGAGCCTCGAAATCTGGAGAATGATTATCCATTGTTCTGTTCTGTCCAATGAGTGACGAGAGAAATTCGAGCAGGTCCCTTGTATAGAACGGTTTGTGGATACAGCCGGCAAATCCGGCTTGAATATAGCGGTCTGCATCGCCGTCGTTACGGGCGGTCATTGCAGCTATGGGAATTGTCCGTGAATTTCCTATGTTGGAAAGGCGTAGCAGATGCAACAGGTCAAAACCTCCCGTACCACGCATCTGTATATCGGTCAGCAATAGGTCGTATTCTCCGGTTCTCAATGCCTTGACCACTTCCTGTGCATTGGTACAGGCTCGGCATGAGATACCGTTCCGTTCCATCATTTCAACTGTGTTGCGCAATTGTATCGGATCGTCATCGACTACAAGAACCCGCCGAGGAAGTCTGAGGTTTCCCGTATAAGTTTCTGGCTTGTCTCTTGCAGGCTCATTGGTCTGCCTAAGCGGAATTTCCACCTTGAATTCGCTGCCTTTACCGATCTGGCTCGAAACAGAGAGTCTTCCTCCGAACAGGTTCACCAGCCCTTTCGTAATGGAAAGTCCCAGTCCGAAGCCTTCTGAATCCAAATCAGGAGCAGCCCGTTCAAAGGGCTGAAAAATGCGTTGTGTTGTGTTCTCGCCCATTCCTATCCCCGTATCTTTGACCTTTACTGAAAGAGTATCTTCTTCATAACTTGCCAGAAATTTGATATAACCTGTACGGGTGAATTTTACAGCATTCTCCAGAATGTTGACCACTATCTGCCTTATGCGGTCTGCATCGCCAAGGACGGTGATGCCGCACCCCATAAAAGCCTTGTCAAACATCAATCCTTTGTCGTTCGCCTTGCGTGTGTATTCTTCAGCGATACTTTCCAGAAAGGATTCAAGATGGAAAGGAATTTCGTTCAGGGTTTCTTTAGCATCGTCCAGACGGGAGAGGTCAAGCAGGCTGTTGGCAAGCCGGGTGATATGACGGGATGATTCAAGGATGTTTCCGAGATAGGCATTGCGGCGTTTCCGGTCACGAGTATCCATGGCCAGTTCAGCACTGCCACTGATGGCATTGAGAGGTCCTCGTATGTCATGGGAAAGTGTGATGATTATTTTCTTGCGCATGTCGGAGAGTGTACGGTTTTGTGTTGCCGTATCTTCCAGTTCAGCCTTGTCCCTTTCCCTGCGGTTAAGGTCACGCATGATGATAAGGTGCGAAATGATGAGCAGGATGATGGCCATGCCGATTACTCCTGCCATTAAAAAGAACGACATTTTCTCTGCTTCTGCCATTTTTAACTCTCTTTGTGAGAAGGCAGTCTGTGCCTGTTCGTCAAGGTCGTTTATCAGCTTGTTCAATGTCCTGTTCAATTCCCTGTTGCGCATACGCAGGCTGTCGGCATAAATGTCCATTTCGTTCGCCTGTCTTTGATGTATTGCTATCAGGCTGTCGCTGAAATCATGAAGTTCTTTTTGGGATGGCATTACTTGTATTTCTTCTTTTTTCCCGAAGAATCCTGCAATCCCTTTTTTCTTTTGTTCTATGGTACGGATATGTGTTGCACGCCTCGCCACTTCCGGCAACTGGTTTACCAGCACGCTGTCCGCTTCAGTTCGCCGTTCAAACATTTCCATTATGTGCAGCAGGTGTGTCTCCTTTTCGGCAAGCAGAGCACGAAGAGTGTCTATCTGTTCCGGGCGTACATATTCACGGCAGTGTCGTTTAAGCGAGTTCAACAAACTGTCGGCTTGAAATCGGTGGTTACGATAGTACAGATAGTCCGCTTTGTTCCAATTTACCACACCCTCACCCAATGTGGCGAGCCCCGTAATACGGCGATGAGCCGTGTTGATACCACGACGTACAAGGTTTATGTTTGCCGTCTCTGCCTCAATTTCGCGCATCCGCTGCCGTTCATATATCAAAATGGCGGCCATGCTACCGATGACCGCCATAAGTATGGCATAGCCGAAAAATATTTTATATCGCAGCGACACTGTTTGTTGATGAAAAATATAATTGGTTAACTAAAT